>Ga0256406_1000665_pt1 | contig 61117 bp, 52 predicted proteins | sample RumenRJG_03DNA_FD_185986 | JGI IMG/M metagenome (GOLD analysis project Ga0256406, IMG submission 185986) | Bovine rumen microbial communities from Lethbridge, Alberta, Canada - RJG_03 | ecosystem: Host-associated > Mammals > Digestive system > Stomach > Rumen | place: Canada: Alberta | collected... | reverse complement strand
TTTTCTCTACTGACAAGAACTCTGCACTGTTTATTTTTCAATGTACAATTTCGTCTGTCTCAGCGACAGCTAAATTAGTATATCACATCTTTTCGGATTTGTCAAGCATTTTTTTCAAATTTTTTAAAAAATTTTCTCTTGCGCACCCTTTTGAAGTGACAGCTTTTATATATTACCACAATTTTCGACACTTGTCAATACTTTTTTTAAATTTTTTTAAAAAATGTCTTTCTGAAAATTACTGCAATTTAAATCTTATGTGGTAAAGCCGGCATACTGTGTCATATACAGCTCATAATACTTACCTTTTTGGCAAGCAGCTCATCTCTGCATGCTCAACCTCCGCAAAGCGGTTGTGGCGATTCATACCCGAAATATTCTGCATAACCATGTTTTGTCCCTTCCTCTCAACCATCACTCTCGTCCTCCTCTCCCATCTGCGAATAATATATATCCTGATATGCCTCACAGGTTTTAATCAGCTCTTCATGGAAGCCGCAGGCAGAAATTCTGCCTTTTTCAAGTACGACGATTCTGTCCGCCCTGCGCACCGTTGCAATTCTTTGGGCAATGATAATTTTTGTTGCATCCGGCTTTATTTCCCCTAAAGCCTTATATAAATCCGCCTCGGTTTTCAGATCGAGAGCACTGGTTGAATCATCTAATATCAGAATTTCCGCCTACTTTAAAATAGCCCTTTCAATTGAAATTCGCTGCTTCTGACCTCCCGACAGGCTCATACCTCTTTCCGCATCCGGTTGCACCCATAACCGCAACGGTTTCCCCTCTGCGGACGGTAAGATTAATATGCTCAAGTATCATGTGGTCAGTCCCGGGATATTTAAAGGACACATCACGAAATTCAATCTCTCCGCATTTTTCGTTTTCACCGCAAAAGGTTCCGTCCTTTAACTCAGGCTCGCTGTGTAATATTTCCTTTGCTCGCCGCCACGAAACAATACCCTTGGATATATTCTGAAACAGCATAACAAGCATCAGTATGCCGTTTAACAGCTGAGTGGTATAGGTAATGGCAGTCATAACAGTTCCCGGCGTTGCTCCTCCGACCTTTACCTCTGCGGCTCCGACAATAAGAATACTATGATACCAAAATCCCGATTGAGCAAAAACATACAGTAAATACTTCCGAAGGTAAGCAGAGTTGTACGAATCATTCCTCGGGCAAACCGTGATACGAGATTCTGTACCTGAGTAATGTCGTTTGTCACTCTTGTAACCAAAGAGCCTGTACCGTATTTATCAAGCTGCGGAAAGGAAAAAGTCATAACCCCGCGAAAATCCTCTTTGAATTGTTTAGGTACCTTCATATTATACAGCATTTTTTTCGAAATTGTAAAGGTACCTTATATTTTTTCTTTGCCGTTTTGAGTAATATGCGGTTCTTACGCTTATGAACACCTTCCGCGTCCGCTTCTTGCGCAGGCTCAGTGTCAAGCCTTTCACCGGTTGTGTTTTTCTTTTAGCCGAAAGTTTACAAAATATTATTTTTTACTTTACAAATCGACAAAACTATGATATAATCTTTGCAAGTTTACAGAGGTCTTTTATCCGATGCGGAACAACGGCAAGGCAGTGTTAACAACGATATACTTACGCCCCTTTGCTTTGTTTCGGTTTGGTATGAGCCTTTTGTTGTCGGCGGCAAGCCGAAATTAAATTTTAAAGGAGTTATGATAAAATGGCAAACAAAACACATGAAGCAATTTATGATGCGCGAACATTGGGAACAGGCAAAATGCTTATCCTCGGCTTTCAGCATATGTTCGCAATGTTCGGAGCAACGGTTCTGGTACCGCTTTTAACCGGACTAAACATTTCAACCACACTGTTGATGGCAGGTCTGGGAACCTTACTTTTTCATCTTATTACGAAAAGAAAGGTGCCTGCTTTCCTGGGTTCCTCCTTTGCATTTCTCGGCGGATATGCGGCAGTTGCACCCTTTGAAGGCGCTAACGGTATGACAAATGCTCAGCTTCTTCCCTATGCTTGTCTCGGCGTTGCCTGCGCAGGTCTTGTCTATCTCATTCTCGCAGGTCTTATAAAGCTTATCGGAATTAAAAAGGTTATGAGATTTTTCCCTCCGGTTGTTACCGGTCCGATAATAATTGCAATCGGTCTTGGTCTTGCGGGAAGTGCAGTTTCAAACTGTTCCGCCAATTGGCTTATTGCTTTTATAGCCCTTGCAATTGTTATTATTTTCAATATTTGGGGTAAGGGTATGGCAAAAATCATACCTATTCTTTTAGGTGTATTGGGGTCATGCTTAATCGCCGCAATTCTTGCTCTCATCTGTGGTAAAACTGTTTCTGTTGAAGGTGTCGAATATATCACAGTTGCCGGTAATGCAAATATGAAGCTTTTCAGCGTTGGGGCACTTGAGAATTTTATGAATGCTGATTGGATTGGATTGCCTGTTAAATGGACAAGTACGGTATTCGGCGGCATAGACTGGTCACAGTCATCTCTTATTGTCAGCTCAATTATAGCAATCGTACCCATTGCGCTTGCTACAATGATGGAACATATCGGTGATATTTCCGCAATATCCTCAACTGTCGGAAAAAATTACATTGCAGAGCCGGGTCTTCACAGAACTCTTACCGGTGACGGTCTTGCCACAACTCTCTCCGCACTTTTCGGAGGACCTGCAAACACAACCTACGGCGAAAACACAGGCGTTCTTGCTTTATCAAAGGTTTACGACCCGAGAGTTATAAGAATAGCGGCGGTTCTTGCTGTTATTCTCTCATTCTCACCGAAATTTGAAGCACTTATAAACCTTATCCCGACAGCTGTTATAGGCGGTATATCATTTGTTCTCTACGGTATGATTTCCGCAGTCGGAGTAAGAAACATTGTTGAAACAAAGGTAGACTTCACAAAGAGCCGCAACCTTATAATTGCCGCGGTTATCCTTGTAGCTGCGCTCGGTCTCGGTTCTGCCGCAACCTTCACAATCGGTTCTGTAACAATTTCGCTCTCTGCTTTGGCAGTTGCTTCAATTGCAGGTATAGTTTTGAATGCAATTCTTCCAGGTAAGGATTTCAACTTCGGTGAAGGTCACGACGAAACAGACACCGGTGTAAACTTCAAGGTTTGATTCCTTGAGTGAATAATAAACAGTATAATACAAAAGCTAAGCCGTAGATGCTTGTCATTTGCGGCTTATTGCTTTTTGCGCTTTTGTATGACACAAAAAACTACAGTATAAATTCTTTAGCGTGGAGGATTGTTATGAATAAAAAGGTAAGCGAATCAAAAACAGAACAGGTTCAGATAATTTCACAATCCGATCTTAACGGATATAAGCGTCTTTTCGGCGGACAGCTTATGCAGTGGATTGACATCGTTGCCGGTGTTACGGCACGCCGCCACTGCGGAAAAAATGTTACAACCGCCATGGTCGATTCCCTTCAATTTAAGGAGGCGGCATATGCCAATGATCTTATCGTGCTTATCGGTAAGGTGACATATGTGGGCAGAACCTCTATGGAGGTATGCGTCAGATCCTATGTGGAGGGGCTTGACGGTATGAGACGGCTCATTAATACAGCATACTTTGTAATGGTTGCTCTTGACGAAAACGAAAAGCCTTCTCAGGTTCCGGGGCTGATTCTTGAAACCGAAGAAGAAAAAATGGAATGGGAATATGCAAAAAAACGTAACGAAGTAAGAAAAAGCAGACGAAAGGGCGATTTTTAAAAAAATCCTTTTCGCTCCCCATTTTACCGGACGAAATTTGCAGCAAACCGAATAATTGTGTATATACATTGAAATAATAGATATGGGTCGTTAATTTTTCAGCCCGAATTTATGCGAAAGGTGATATATACATTATGTTCAGAGGAAAGATAGTAGTAGTGGGAGCCGGCTTTGTCGGTTCAACCACGGCATACACAATTATGCTGGGCGGATTATTTTCAGAGATTGTAATAATCGACATTGACAAAAACAAGGCTGAGGGGGACGCATTGGACATTGCTCACGGAGCCGCATTGAATAAGCCGGTAAAAGTGATATCGGGCGGCTACGAGGAGTGCAAGGATGCCGATATTGTGGTTATTACGGCAGGTGTCGGTCAGGCTCCCGGAGAAACAAGGCTTGATTTATTAAAAAGAAATACTAAGGTTATTAAAAGTATAACCGAAAGCATAATGAAATATGCTCCCGAGGATATTATACTGCTTACGGTAACAAATCCCGTAGATATACTGACCTATGTAACCTACAAGGTATCGGGTCTGCCGAAAAATCAGGTTCTGGGTTCGGGAACGGTACTTGACACCGCAAGGCTGAAATACCTTATCAGCAAAAAAACGGGGATTGACGCAAGAAACTGCCATACCTATATCATAGGAGAGCATGGGGACAGCGAGGTTGCCGCTTGGAGCGTAACAAATATCGGCGGTATGTCAATGCAGGAATACTGTACCTTTACCGGCAGATGCTCGGTTGATGATCTTGACAAAATGTACAGTGATGTCAAAAATGCGGCATACGAAATAATATCAAAAAAAGGAGCTACCTATTACGGAATTGCGGTAGCCGTTGCAAGAATAGTGGAGTGTATAGCCGGAGACGAAAATTCCATTCTTACCGTTTCAAGCGTTTTCGACGGTCAATACGGTATCTCCGATGTTGCTCTTTCGGTTCCGACTAAGGTAGGCGGCCTCGGAATTGAAAAGGTTCTTGAAGTACCCTTCGGCAGAAATGAAATGAAAGGTCTTAAGGACAGCGCGGATACGCTGAAGGAATTAATAGCAGAGCTTGAAATTTAACAAAAGGGGTAATTGCTTTTAGCTAAGATTGGCATATGGCATAAACCCATACGTATGCAAACAGAACACACCACTCGGAGTACACAAAGTACGCCGTCGGGTGTGTTCTGTTCGTTCTGCATCTAAAATCAATCAGCCCCTATGTGCTTTTTAACGCAACAGCCCCTTTTGCATAACATATTATCTGCCAGAAACATATAAATCTTTTCAAATAGTTTTCAATTTAAGAATTATATTGATTTTTCTTTTAAACAGTGATAGAATATATAATGTAGAAAAATGTTCTAATTTGTTTGAGGAGATACTAATGAAAAAAATACTGAAAAGCGGAGATATTATAATATTCTTCCTTTCGCTTATACTTATAAGTCTGATTAGCTCGGCAACCACACTGTACGGCGACGATTTTATTTACGGAACGTATTTTTGCGGAGGCTTTTCGGAATTTTTAAATAAAACGGCAGAGCATTATATGCAGATGAACGGCAGAGCCTTTATACATTTTCTTCTTGAAATTGTTCTGATTTTCCGTGACAGGCTTTTTTTTGCCGCAATACCGCTGATGCTCATTTTTGTGTTTTTTGCCTATGACAGGCTCCAAGACAAAAGAAACAGCAGACGTGGCTTTTATTATGCATTGTGCTTTATGGGCGTAATGATAATTCCCGTTAAAATTATGCGTGAGGGAATTTTATGGTTGTCGGGAGCATTTAATTATCTTTTTCCTGTGGGTATGGCACTTATTGGCTTCGGAGGTATAAAAAAAGCTCAAAATACAGGCAAAATCCCACTTTGGCTTTATCCGGCCGCCCTTCTTGCAGATGCCTCCACCGAGCAATGCGGAATGATAGCAATAGGCTCCTCGATTCTTTATCTGATATGCGAAAAATCAAAAAAACATCGTATCTGTAAGAAAGCATACCTTTTAATTTTATTAATGCTGACAGGCTTTGCTTCGGTGATTCTATCTCCCGGCACCTCGGGAAGAATAACCGATGAAACTCTAACAGAGGGAATGAGTATTCTTGAACGCCTTTCAAGGCTGTTTTATACCGCCCTTTCCGGAAAGGGTGCCTTGCTTATATTTACGGCGGCGGTATTGTTTTGCGCAGCCGAATTAATAAAAAAGCATAAAGCCTTTTTCGGTATGACGGCGGTTCTTTGCTTTGGTGCCGTATTCCTGTGTTTTTTTGAAAACTATCTTGCCGGCGGCATACTTCTCACCATTGCCATACTTTTTGCCGCAGTAAATTTGATATATTTTTCCGATACCACAGATTTGCCTATAATGCTTCTTGCAGGGGCAGGCTCTATGGGTATGCTTGTTTTTTCAAGCTCCTTCGGCTACAGAAACATACTTCCTGCATTGTTGATTTTTCTGTGTACGACGGCAGGCAGAATTGATTATTATTTAAGAGCAGCCGCTCCCGAAAGAAAAAACTTTCTTCTTATTATATGCTTTCTTCTTTCGGCGTCAGTGTTCTTCCCCACTCTAAAGGGCTACTGTGATAACAGGCGCATAATTAACGAAAACCTTGCACAAATCACCGATGAGGGGGAAGGCTTTTCATACAACGTTGACATAAATCCCCTGTACGGCTACAATCAGTTTTATGTTGACAGCTTTTACTATGACGGAATAAAGGAAATCTACGGGCTTTCCGAGGACACAAAAATCTATATATACGGCAGGGATTTTGAAGCTCTTACAATTAACGGGAAGAAAATCGAAAATCCCGTATATATAAAAAACAATAAACGTTGTTACCCTTTGAGAGGTGTAATTGAAGCGCTTGGCGGCAGTGCCGGTTGGAACGATGAAGAAAAATGCGCCGTATTTACATTAAACGAAAAGCAGCTTTATGTGGATTTCAACAACGTAAGACTTTATGACAAGGAAAAAGAATATCCTGCGGAATATATTCTGACCGACAGCGATTACGGTAATTTTTTCCGCTCAAACATATATTTGAATGATAATGGCTTTTCCGAAATATTCGGAATTGACCCGGAGGAATACAAATGATTTCACTGATAATACCCTTTTATAACTGTGAGTATACTGCGGAAAAAACCATACTTACGGTAAAAGACTTTATATCAGAATACTGTGAGCCTGTTGAATTTATTGCCGTTAATGACGGCAGCACAGATTCAACCCACGACATTCTCAAACGCTTTGAAGGCGGCTCTGTCAGGCTTGTTTCTTATGAAAAAAACAAAGGTAAGGGAGGGGCAATAAAAGAGGGTGTTTTTGCCGCTTCGGGCGAAAAAATAATTTTTACCGACGCAGACCTCGCCTACGGGCTTTCACCCGTTGAGGCTTTTTCAAAGGCTCTTGACACCGCCGACATCGCCGTAGGGACAAGACGCAGCGACCGTGAAATATTAAAAAGCTACGGCTTTATCAGAAATCTTTCAAGCAATATATTCTCGATGATTTGCGAGCTGTATCTCGGCATAGGCATAGACGATACCCAATGCGGCATAAAGGGCTACAGAGCCGAGGCTGCAAAAAAGCTTTTTTCCGCTCTTACAATAAACGGCTTCGGCTTTGATTTGGAAATACTTACAGAAGCACGTCTGCATAATATGAAGATAGCGCAAATTCCCGTAAAGCTGCTAAATAACGAAAAAAACTCAAACGTAAGTATTATAGCCGACGGTCTTGAAATGCTCAAGGAGCTTGGCTATATAAGAAAAAAAATAAAAAAAGAACGCAATATGAAATAGAACAGGATTGATACGGTTATGAAAAAACTTCTGTCCGATAAAAATATTATTATGTTTATTAAGTTTTCCTTTGTGGGAGTAATAAACACCGTTATAGATGCTGCGGTGTTTTTTCTGATGTGCGATATCGGCGGCATCAATGAAATAATCTCAAATGTTGCCGCATATGTTACCGCAGCCACCAACAGCTACTTATTAAATTCACGCTTTGTCTATCATGAGGACAAATATACTCTTGGGGCATATTTAAAATTTCTGACCGCAAATACCTCTGTGCTTATTATATCGACACTGTCGATTATGCTTATTTCACGTTTTGTTGACTATAAAATAATTGCAAAGCTGATAACAATACCTGTTACGGTAATAATAAATTTTGTTTTTCAACGGTTTATTGTATTTAAAAAAAGTGCCGAACGGCTGATTAAGGAAAGTGAGGAGCAGGATAATGCCAAAATGGACGGCTGACCAGGAAAAGGCAATATATGCCAAGTGGAGAAACCCGGAGAAAACGGAGAGTGCAAATATACTTGTTAATGCGGCGGCAGGCTCGGGCAAGACCGCCGTTTTGGTTGAGCGTATCATAAACAAGCTCTGCGCCCCCGAGGGTTCTGCCGACAGGTGCAGTGCAGACAGTCTGCTGGTTGTTACCTTTACAAATGCCGCCGCAAAGGAAATGCAGCAGAGAATATATGACTCCCTCGCAAAAAAACAGGCAGAGGAAGAAGAAAATAACAACGCTGACGAGGCGGAATATCTAAAAAAACAGCTTTCTCTTATTCACTCGGCGGATATAACCACAATTGACGCATTTTGTCTGAAAACCGTAAAAAGCTATTTTCATCTTCTGAATATTGACCCGGATTTTAAAATTGCCGATGCCGCCGAATGTGAAATGCTGAAGGACGAGGCTATGGAGGAGCTTTTTGAACAATATTATCCCGAAAAGGAATTTACCGACCTTTTATGTCTTTTTTCCGACGGGAGAGATGACAATGAGCTTGCCGAAACCATAAGAGAAATATTTGATTTTACACGTTCTCAGCCCGACCCTCACAAATGGCTTGATGAAAAGGCAGAGCTTTTATTGCTTGAGGAGGAAAAAAACCCGTATTTTCTTACAGTAAAAAAGAGCATTTATGAAAATGCGTCAGCTGCCGCTTCAATATATAAATCAGCTCTCGAGCTTATGATAAGCGCAGCAGAGGGCAGTTCTTTTGACAGTACCGCCGGGCTTGAAGCCTTTATAAAAAGCAATCCTCCCGAAACCGAAAACGATCTGCATTTTTCCTTCGGAATATTATATAAAATATGCTTTAATGAATATTTTCTTGCAAAATCGCTCCAAAGCAGCTCATGGGATATAAGCAGAACACTGTTATCGGGCTTTAAGTTTGAGCGCATAAACGCATCGGTAAAGCTGAGGGACAAAAGCCGTGAAATAAATGACCCGGAAATTATTGAAGCAATTAAAAACAAACGCAATGCGGCAAAAAAAATAATTAAGGATTCAATTTTTCCATGCCTTTCAAACAGTACCGAGGAAATAAAAAAAATGACTTCCGAGCATATATACCCTATGGTAAAAGGTCTGATAAAATTCTGCAATTTATTTGAGGATACCTATTTGCGCAAAAAGGAAAGCAAAAATCTTCGTGAGTTTTCCGATATAGAGCATCTGTGTCTTAAGCTGTTTAATGATTTCCCCGAGGTGGCTGAGGAAATGCAGAATCGGTATACGGAAATTCTAATGGACGAATATCAGGATTCCAATGCTTTGCAGGAGGCCATCTTTGAAAAAATTTCACGCGGCGACAATCTGTTTACCGTAGGCGATATGAAGCAAAGCATATATCGTTTCAGAAGCAGCGACCCGGAGCTTTTTAAAAACAAATGTGACACATATTTAAAGGATGAGAAGGCACATGACAGAAAAATTGTTCTGTCAAAAAATTTCAGAAGCCGAAGAGAGGTTCTTGACGGCATCAACTCTGTATTTGAAAAAGCTATGAGTGAGGAGGTTGGCGGTGTTGAGTATGACGAGGATCAAAGGCTTTACTGCGGCGACAACGGCTACGAGGAAAGGAACATCGGAATATGCGGCGGAAACAAGTGCGAGTGTTATGTAATTATGAGCAGTCCCTCAGAATCGGAGGAAGAAGAACCAATCTCCGCAACAGTTTGTGAAGCAAGGTTCATTGCAAAGAAAATCAGAGAAATGTATGACAAAAAATATCTGATCAGAGATAAAAGAAAGAAAACCGTTATCAATGACGCAGGCGAACCGGAGGCTGTTGAGGAATTTTATTACAGACCTGTTTGCTTCAGGGATTTTGCAATAATAATGTCCTCCTACAAAAACAGCGCTTCAATATATCAAAAGGAGCTTAGTGCCTGCGGAATAGATTGCTATGCCCGAACGGGAGGATATTTTGACAGGCCCGAAATCAAGCTGGCAACAGCACTTTTAAAAGCAATTAACAATCCTTATAACGACATTCCGCTTATAGCAGTGCTGCGTTCTCCCCTTTTCGGCTTAAGTGATGATGAGCTGTGCCGCATACGTATATTAAACGGCGGCAGCTTTTATGACGCTGTAGGGGCATCGTCAACGGGCAGCGGCGCAACAGCGGAAAAATGTCGCCGTTTTCTCGAAAAGCTCAGCCGCTGGCGTTATATGGCAAAGCTGATGCCTGTTGATAAGCTAATATGGCTTTTGTATGAGGAATCCTCGGTATACAGCTTTGCAGAAGCGGTTTATGGCCCCGATGCCGCAACAAATCTACGCCTTTTGTTCACACGGGCGAAGGAATATGAAAATTCAGGCTACAAGGGTTTGTTTAATTTTATACGCTTTATCGGAAAGATGAAGAAAAAGGAAACCGATTTAAGCTCGGCGGTTATGGTCGGAGAGGACAGCGACGTTGTCAGGCTTATGACAATTCATAAAAGCAAGGGGCTTGAATTTCCCGTAGTATTCCTTGCAGGCGCATCAAAGGAATTTAACACAAGCGATCTGTCCGGTAAAATAATTCTCCATAAGGAGCTTGGCTTCGGTGCCGATTATATCAGCTTTGAAAACAGCTATTATATGCCCTCTGTGGAAAAAAAGGCTCTGAAAATACGAATAGGAAAGGATATGCTTTCGGAGGAAATGAGAAAGCTGTACGTTGCTCTGACTCGTGCAAAGGAAAAGCTCATAGTAACCTCCATTTCAAAGCCCTCAATAGGAGAGGAATTTTCCGAACCGCTGCCCAAAAAGCATACAGTGTGGCTTGAAGCCATGGGCGGAAACGGAAAAATGAAAAAATCCGCGGTGGCAGCAGCCGAGAGCTTTATAGATTGGATTGCTCCCGTTGCCATGCGGGACAGCACAAATTGGATATACTCCGTTGTTCCCTACAATGATGCCGCCCGGCTGGATATTCCCGAAAGCACTCTCACCGATACCGGCTCATACTCAAAGGAACAGACCTGCTCAATTCGCATTGACGGTAATATATACAATAGCAACGCCGAAGCCGCACTTCCCGTCAAGCTGTCGGTAACGGATTTAAAAACAGCTTTAATAACCGACAATGCAGCTGTTCTTACTCCCGCTCCCGACTTCCTTTCGGGGCAAAAAGGGCTTACCGGTGCTCAAAAGGGTACTGCAATCCACTATGTAATGCAGAAGTTCATTCCTTTTGAGGGTATGTCTGTGGACAGCGTAAGGGAATTTATAGCACAACTTGAAAGCAAGGGTGAGCTTTCAGACGAGGAGGCTAAGGCGGTTAATCCCAACGATATTATTGATTTCTATAATACCGAGCTTGGGAAACGGCTTATGAAAAGCAGCAGGGTTGTCAGAGAAGCGCCTTTTGAAATTGAAATACCGGCAAGCTCTGTTTACGAAACCGCAGGCAATGAAAAAATCCTGCTCCAGGGTATTATCGACTGCTATTTTTATGAGGGTGATGAAATAGTAATCATTGACTATAAATCGGATTTTTATACCGACATTGATGAAATTGCACAAAAATACAGGTCGCAATTGGAATACTATAGGTTAGCAGTCGAAAAAATTTGTAAAAAATCTGTTAAAAATACATTTTTATATTTATTTTTGACTAAAAGTGTGATACAATATTAAAGTATGCATAAATGGATATTCCAATCGGGATATTCCACAGACTTATAATAAAAATAATCATTCAGCAATATTAAGGAGGAAAATATTGTGAGCGAGATAAATACAGAGGGTATATCGGAGGAAAAGGAAAACTCATCTTCCGGTACTTCCTCAAAAAGATGCAAGTATTGTACCTGCGAGTCGGGCTGTTGTCGTTCCCGTCATTCGCACAGCGGTCATCATTCGCATCATTCACACCATTCAGGCAGCTCACGGAACAGCTCAGGTGTCAGTCACACTGCCGTCAGCTCGAGAAGATCTTCGGCCGACTATGAGTCGGACATAGAGGAAGATGATATCAGCTCCGAAATGGAGCGAAACGGTGATAATATTATTTACAGAAACGTGCGGAAGGTAAAGGTGTTTATGATGATAAAAAGAACAATCTTCTGCTGCGTTGCACTTGCGCTTATTATATTTGTTATTTCGGCAATAATAAACTCTCAGCCCGGTGACAGCTTGAGCTTTTTCACAAACCGTGATAAAAAGCTTGAGGAAACGAATGATTTGAAAATAAAAATAATTCAATATGAGGATAAAATTAAGGAGCTTGAGGAGCGTCTCAATCGTTATGAGGCAGACTCACTGCCCGGCGAGGATCCGGAGGCTGACAACTCTTTTGATGAAAATGACGGTGAATAAAATGCTGAAACAATATAAAAGGCTTGGTATTCTTTTATTAATAGGGATTATTCTTTTTAATATGACTTTGGCATCGGCGGAATTTCAGGAGGGTGACGTATATAATTCAGATGTAAACGGCTTTGCTGACGGTTATCCTATCCCGGTATACAGCTATATGGATTACCCGTACATTCTTGCCCGTGACCTTTTGGGATACGGGTTTGATGTTGTGTATGATGAAGGCTCCCGTTCCGTTACCGTTGAAAGAAATACTTCAAAGGCTATGTATCCCTATTCAAAGGCCGGCAATTCCGAAAACAAAACAAAGCTGCTCGGCAAAATACTCAAATCCGATATAAAGGTATACATTAAGGGCGAGCAAATTCCCTCATACAATATGAACGGAAATATGCTTATATGTATGGATGATCTTTACCGCTTCGGTAAGGTAAATTGGTACGAGGACAGCAAAACAATCGCTTTTACAAGCAGCGGCTTTATCAGCGCAAATCCCGCATGGGAAACCACGATGCCCGAAAAGTACAAAAACTACAGAAAAAACGATACCCACAAGCAGGAGAACAATTACTATCCAAACAGCTCCGTTCCGACCTTTACCGCCCTTACCGCGGTAGAAATGACCGAGGAATATACCTCAAAAAACGGAATAAATGGTTATGTATATCCTCTTGACGAAAATGCGGCAGTGCAGTATATTTCTCTTATGTGTAACTATATGGGCTATGAAATAGCCGACAAGGAAAGCGATTTATTCGGGACCTATATCAATTACTATTTAAAAAAAGGCGACAGTATTTCTGTTGTCATGGTCAGCTATGACGCAAACGCAATCATTATAATCCCCGGTTAATTTTTTATAAGGATTAACCGTGCATTTTTTTAATAACACTTGAAAAAATTTTCGATATATGATAGTATAAATAAAAAAATAACAAAAGAGGTTAATGTTATGAGCAAAACAATACCAACACATAAACAGCTTACATATCTTGATTGGGAAATCGGTGTATTTTTTCATTTCGGGATAAGAACCTTTAACGAAGGTCACGAGGATTGGGACGGAAAACCAATGGCACCGGAAACCTTTAATCCCACCGCTCTTGACTGCGAGCAATGGATAAAAACCGCAAAGGCAGGCGGAGCAAGGTACACCATACTGACAACAAAGCACCATGACGGATTTGCGCTTTGGCCCTCGGCATATACCGATTACTGTGTAAAAAATACCCCCTGGAAAGGCGGAAAGGGTGACGTTGTAAGAGAATATACAGATGCCTGCCGTAAGTATGATATGAAAGTTGGTCTGTACTACAGTCCTGCACAGTTCGGCTCAAGAGCAATGCAGGGAAAGGAATATGACGATTACTTTATTAACCAGATTTCCGAGCTGTTAACAAACTACGGCAAGATTGATTATCTGTGGTTTGACGGCTGCGGCAGCGAGGGACATGAATATGACAAGGATCGCATAATAAAGGTAATCAGGGGACTTCAGCCGGAAATTCTTATTTTCTCTATGTGGGATCCTGATACAAGATGGGTTGGAAACGAAGAAGGCATTGCTCCCTTTGGGTGCAAAAACACAGTTGAAGCCGCAAGAACCTCTATCAACGAGCAGGAGGCTCAGTGGCTGTCAGAGCCTAAATTTCTTCCCTATGAGTGTGACTGCAAAATCAGACCGAATAATTGGTTCTACAGCGAAAAGGATGCCGACACCTTGAGAAGTCTTGACAATCTGCTGGGGCTGTATGATTATTCTGTAGGCAGAGGCGGCAATCTGCTTCTTAATATTGCCCCCGACAGGAGAGGTCTGCTTCCCGAAAAGGACGCTGAAAGATTTATTGAATTCGGAAGAGCTGTAAAGGAACAGTTTGCTTCTCCCATAGACATTACTGTGGAAAAAGAGGATAACGCATATATTATTTCCTCCGAAAAGCCGGTTAATGTAAGCACTATAATCATAAAGGAAAATCTTATAAACGGCGAAAGCGTAATGGGCTTCAGTCTTGAATACAATTTTTGGGTTGATATGCCGCTTTACTGCGGAAAAACCATCGGTCACAAGAGAATTGTCAGAATACCGCCCATAGCACTCGGAAACAACAGAAAGCTAAAGCTGAAAATAACCGAAGCTGACGGTGATTATGCCATTGATGATATTAAAGTATTCTAAAAGTAATAAATCAGGCGCTCACAAAACAGTTCTGCACCGTTTTGTGAGCGCCTTAATCATTTACAGCTGCTGTAATTGTGCCTTTGCATTTTCAATAGCCCTTTTAACGGTTTCCTTTGCAGGTCCGCCGATAATTTTTCTTTCATTTACACAGGTTTCCATACTGATTGCGTCATATATATCCTTGTCAATGCAGTCAGAAAACTCCTTCATTTCCTCCAAGGTCAAATCATCAAGGCTTTTATTATTCTCAATGCAGAAATACACCATTCTGCCTACAACGCCGTGGGCTTCTCTGAAGGGCATACCCTTTTTAACAAGATAATCAGCCATATCGGTAGCGTTTGTAAAACCGCCTCTTGCGCCGTCCCTCATTTTATCCTTTCTTACCTTCATGGTCGCAATCATATCGCAGAAAACAGGAACACACAGCTTTACCGTATCAACCGCGTCAAATATAGGCTCCTTATCCTCCTGCATATCCTTATTGTAGGCAAGGGGAATACCCTTCATTGTAGTTAAAAGCCCCATAAGATGACCGTAAACTCTGCCCGTTTTTCCTCGTATCAGCTCCGCTACATCGGGATTTTTCTTTTGGGGCATTATAGATGAACCTGTAGAAAACGCATCATCCATTTCAACAAAGGAAAATTCATGGCTTGACCATAAAATAAGCTCCTCACAAAATCTTGACAAATGCATCATAACGATTGACAGTACGCTTGCTAACTCTATTGCAAAATCTCTGTCCGAAACACCGTCAAGGGAGTTTTGGGTAACGCTGTCAAAGCCTAATCGCTCTGCGACAAATTCTCTGTCAAGAGGATAGGTTGTTCCGGCAAGAGCACCCGAACCCAAAGGCATAACATTCATTCTCCTGCGGCAGTCGCAAAGTCTGTCAATATCCCTTTTAATCATTTCAAAGTAAGCCATTAAATGATGTGCAAATGTAATAGGCTGTGCCTTTTGCAAATGTGTATAGCCCGGCATTATTGTGTCGGTATGCTCTGATGCAAGCTCAATCAAAACCTCAGCCAAATGCTTCAGCATTGCGGAAATTTCTTTTGTTTCCTCCATAAGATACATTCTTATATCCAAAGCAACCTGATCGTTTCTGCTTCTTCCGGTATGAAGCCGCTTTCCGGCTTCTCCTATTTTTTCGGTGAGCAACTTTTCGATATTCATATGAATATCCTCTGCATCAATGTCAAAGGTTACCTTTCCCTGTTCTATTTCGGAAAGAATTTCCTTTAAGCCCGAAATTATCTTTTCCGAGTCCTCAACCGGAATTATGCCCTGCTTTCCCAACATTGCGGCATGAGCAATACTTCCTGTTATATCCTGCTTATACATTCTCTTGTCAAAACGGATAGATGAATTAAAATCATCAACCTTTTTGTCTGTATTTTTCTGAAATCTTCCGCCCCAAAGCTTTGCCATAATTTAATCCTTTCTTTTATTGCAGCAGGTAATTGTAAAATAGTATATTTAACAATTACCTGTTTATTGCAGTACAAGGAGGACGTTGTCCTCCTTGCTGTCCGTATTAACATATCAAAGTTTATTTGTTTTCGTTATTTTTCATCATCATTGCACGAACCTTTAAGGGGAGTCCGAACAGGTTGATAAAGCCTGCGGAATCCTTATGTGAATAAAGCTCGTGGCTGTCACCGAAGCTGGCAATATTTTCGTTGTACAATGAATACGGGCTCTTTGCACCGGCAGGAGAAATGCTGCCCTTGTAAAGCTTAAGTCTTACCTCACCCGTTACGGTTTCCTCCATAACGTCAACCATTGCGGACAAAGCCTCTCTTAAGGGCGTATACCATTTTCCGTCATAAACAAGCTCGGAGAACTTAATTGCCGCCTGACGCTTAAAGCTCTGTGTATCTCTGTCAAGACAAAGATATTCAAGCTCCTCAAGTGCCTTGTAAAGAATTGTTCCGCCCGGAGTTTCATATACTCCTCTTGACTTCATACCTACAAGTCTGTCCTCAACTATATCCGCAATACCAACGCCGTAAGCACCGCCGATTTCGTTAAGCTTCTCAACAAGAGGACGGGGAGCAAGCTTTTCACCGTCAACAGATACGGGAACACCCTTTTCAAAGCCTATTGTAACATATTTCGGTTCATCGGGAGTCTTTTCGGGAGGAACGGTCAGCTTTAAAAGGCTGTCAAGCTGCGGCTCGTTTGCCGGATCCTCCAAATCCATACCCTCGTGACTGATATGCCATATATTTCTGTCTCTTGAATATAAATCCTTCTTTGTCACGGGGATTTCAATGTTGTGTGCCTGAGCATAATCAACAGCGTCCTCACGTGATTTAATGTCCCAGATTCTCCACGGAGCAATAATTTTCAGCTGCGGAGCAAGAGCCTTTATGGTAAGCTCAAAACGTACCTGGTCATTGCCCTTTCCCGTTGCGCCATGACAGATAGCCGTTGCGCCCTCCTTCAAGGCAATTTCAACAAGACGTCTTGCAATTATAGGACGTGCATGAGATGTACCCAAAAGATACTTGCCCTCATATACCGCACCTGCTTTTAATGTGGGGAAAATAAAATCCTCAACATATTCATCTCTTAAATCCTCTATGTAGCACTTTGAAGCACCCGATCTCTTGGCTCTTTCCTCCAGACCGTCGGTTTCCTTTCCCTGACCCACATCACCACACACTGCAATTACCTCACAGTCATAGTTTTCCTTTAACCATGAAATGATAATTGATGTGTCAAGTCCGCCCGAATAAGCCAAGACGATTTTTTCCTTTGCCATTTAAACCATTCCTTTCTTAAGCCTGCCGCAAGCCGTTATGTATAATTTATTCTTTTCAAGACTTGCTTTTTATTTGATTTTATTGTAGAATATATATGTACCGTATAGCGATACACAGCATACAATTAATAATTATACATATATACTTATAATTATGCACAACATCAGCCTTGCCCAACGCTCTGCCGAAAATACCGATAATTAATTTCATCAGTCTCGGAGCGTTATTTGATGCTGTATTTATTATTATACAGTAGAATGGATAATTATGCAATATGCTAATTATATAAATTTTTTTGAAAAGTGAGTTGTTTTTTGTGATAATTTTAGGTATCGACCCCGGATATGCCATTGTCGGCATAGGAGTGCTTGAATATATCGGGAATAAATTCAGACCCCTTGAATATAATGCCATAACCACGCAGGCACATACGCTGACCTCTCAGCGGCTGAAAATAATAGGTGATGAGATAAATTATTATCTTGACAAATACAAGCCGGACGCGGTTGCTATTGAGGAGCTTTTTTTCAACAACAACGCAAAAACCGCCATTTCCGTTGCCCAGGCAAGAGGCGTTCTGATTGTAAATGTAACGAATAAGGGAATACCCATATACGAATACACACCCCTGCAAATCAAGCAGGCAGTCACCGGCTACGGCAGGGCAGATAAGGCACAGATGCAGCAAATGGTAAAAATGCTTTTGAATCTCAATGCCATACCCAAGCCCGATGATGCCGCAGATGCCCTTGCCGTTGCAATCTGTCACGCTCATTCGGCACCTATGAACGACAAGTTCGGTGAAGGCAGACTTTAACTGTCGTTAATTTTATTTCTTTTTAATTTTCCCGCTCAAAATGTAAAACCGTCTGCCGAATAATACTCTTCCGAGTATTACGGCAGACGGTTAGCGTCTGTTTAATCAATTCATTTCATTATTGAATGTATCAAGCATTTTTTATCATATCGACAAAATATTGATGAACCGACAAATCACTTGACAGCTCGGGATGGAATGCCGTAACAAGCTGATTGTTCTGACGAGCCGCAACGATATGCCCGCCTGTTTCGGCAAGAACCTCGGTATCGCCCTGCACCGATACGATATACGGAGCGCGGATAAAGGTCATTGGGATTTTTCCGATACCCTTAAAGCTCTCCTCGGTGAAAAAGCTGCCCAGCTGTCTGCCGTAAGCATTTCTGACCGCAGTGATATCCATAGTTGCAAGATGAGTGCGGCTGTCGTTTTCAATGCTTTTTGCAAGCAGCAAAAGACCTGCACAGGTTCCGAACACCGGCAGCCCGTTTTCTATACTTTCCTTTATTTTATCGAATAAATTAAGCTCATGCAACAGTTTCCCCTGTACCGTACTTTCACCGCCGGGAATAATCAGTCCGTCAAAGGGCTTATTCAAATCCCTTTCCTGCCGGATTTCAAAGGAGGACACCCCCAGACGGGAAAGCATTTGCTCATGTTCTATAAATGCCCCTTGCAGAGCCAATACTCCTATTTGCATTATTATTTTCCTCTTTCAGCCATTAATAGTTCAATTTCCTGTTCGTTGATACCAACCATTGCTTCGCCCAAATCCTCAGAAAGCTCAGCAATCAGCTTTGCGTCTGTAAAATTTGTAACCGCTTTTACAATAGCAGCTGCACGTTTTTCCGGATTGCCCGACTTAAAGATACCCGAGCCTACAAACACACCCTCTGCTCCAAGCTGCATCATAAGCGCAGCGTCCGCAGGAGTAGCAACTCCGCCTGCCGCAAAATTAACAACAGGGAGCTTTTTGTTTTCATGTACATACAAAACCAAATCATAGGGAACCTGAAGCTGCTTAGCCGCATCAAACAGTTCGTCCTCACTCATTGAGCCGATACGTCTGATTTCCGACTGCATCATACGCATATGACGTACAGCCTGAACAACATCGCCGGTACCCGGCTCGCCCTTTGTACGAATCATTGAAGCGCCTTCGTTAATTCTTCTGAGTGCTTCGCCCAAATCCTTTGCGCCGCATACGAAAGGAACATCAAATGCGGTTTTATCAATATGATACTTGTCATCCGCAGGAGAAAGGACTTCACTTTCATCTATATAATCAATTTCTATTGCCTGCAAAATCTGTGCTTCCGCAAAATGACCTATTCTGCATTTTGCCATAACGGGAATTGAAACTGCCTGCTGAATACCCTTAATCATCTTCGGGTCGCTCATACGTGACACACCGCCCGCCGCACGAATATCTGCCGGAATACGCTCCAAAGCCATTACCGCACAAGCGCCTGCCGCTTCCGCAATTCTTGCCTGTTCGGGGGTGGTAACGTCCATAATAACACCGCCCTTGAGCATCTGTGCTAAGTTCTTGTTCAATTCAAATCTGCTGTTTTCCATTTTATAACCATTCCTTTCCGTGCCGAAGGCACAAAATAACTATATCAATCTCAGTGCTTATCCGACAAAGATAAACAGACAAATAAATATTAATATTTCATGCCGATTTTTTTTTAATATCGTTTAGCATACATAATGTATAAAATTATGCTGTTTTATTTGTATATTATATACTCTTTTTTTGCCTTTTGTCAATAGCCCACAGAGAAAAATACAAATATTCAATAATTTAGATAAAAAATACCGACGAATGTCTTTGTTAGTAATGCAATAAGACCTATATAATAAGTAGGCATTATTGTATTATTCTAAAAGTCATTTGTCGGTATTGGAATTTATTTCTTCCATGTGTAAGGCGAAAGCATTACAAGCAGCGGAAATATCTCAAGCCGCCCCGCAAGCATATCAAAGGTCAGAATCAGAGTTGAAAGCGGAGAATAAAGAGAAAAATTCCGTGTAGGGCCTACCTCGGCAAGACCGGGGCCTATATTGTTAAACGCTGCCGCAACCGCCGTAAAGTTTGTGGTAAAGCCGAAATTATCAAGGCTTATTATCAGAAGAGAAGCAAAGAAAATCACAATGTATACCGCCAGAAATACATTAATGTTTCTCACCGTTTCATGCTCAACCACACGTCCGTTTACCGTTATTTTTTTTGTCATTCTCGGGTGGGCGGCAATTCTTATCTCTCTGCATATGCTTTTAAAAAGAATAAGCAGTCTTGATACCTTGATTCCGCCGCCCGTACTGCCTGCACAGGCACCGCAGAACATAAGCATAACAAGTATTGTCTTTGAAAAGGACGGCCACAAATCAAAATCCACCGTTGAAAAGCCTGTTGTTGTAATAATCGACGAAACCTGAAAGGCACTGTGCTTTACCGCTTCAAACAGGCTTTCATAAAGTCCCCGGCAGTTTACGGTTATAAGAATTACCGACAAGGCAATAATTCCTATATAGGCTCTTAATTCCTCTGATTTTACCGCTGTTTTAAAACGGCGCAGAAGTATCAGATAGTAAAGGGAAAAGTCTATGCCGAAAATAATCATAAATACCGTTATCACAATCTGCACGTAGGAGGAATATTCGCCTATACTCGAATTAAGCAGCCCAAAGCCTCCCGTACCCGCAGTACCGAAGGAGAGTGTAAACGCTTCAAACAGCGTCATTCCTCCGAACAGCAGAAAAATTACCTCCAAAAGAGTGAATATAATATATATGCCGTAGAGAATTTTTGCGCTGGATTTTACCTTTGGAACCAGCTTGCTTACGGCAGGGCCCGGGCTTTCTGCTTTAATAAGATGCATATTTCCGCCTCCCGAAAGGGGCAGTATTGCCACAAGAAATACAAGCACTCCCATACCGCCAATCCAATGAGTGAAGCTTCGCCAGAAAAGCAGAGATTTCGGCAGTGCCTCAACATCGGAAAGAACCGATGCTCCGGTTGTGGTAAAGCCCGAAACCGTTTCAAAAAGCGCATCAATATAATTCGGAATGTATCCCGAAAGATAAAACGGCAAAGCGCCGAAAATACTCATTACAATCCAGCTTAACGCTACAATAACAAAGCCTTCCTTTGCATACATTGCTTTCTTTTTCGGCTGACGCAGGCTTAAAGCGACACCGCATACAAGACATAGTCCTGCACACAGCAGAAAAAGCAGCGAACAGGAGTCCTTGTAAATCAGTGAGCATATTAAGGGCAGAAGCAAACAAACACCCTCTATATTAAGCACCCAGCCGAGAGTATATGTAATTATTCTGTGATTCAAGCTATCACCATACCTTCCTATTTGAGTATATCACCGATATCCTTAAAGCCTGTCTTTGTTGTTACAACAATAACCGTATCATTGGGTTCGATAATATCCTTACCTCTGGGAATAATTATTTTTCCGCTGCGGTTAATACAGGCAATAAGGGTATTATCCTTAAGGCTCAATTCTTCAAGGGATATTCCGGCAACGGGGGAATCCTCTCTTATGCGAAATTCAAGTGCTTCCGCCTTATTGTCAAGAATAAAGTGTATTGTTTCTATATTTGAACCCATAGAGTTTTTCTTTGATCTTACAAATCTAACTATATATTCTGCGGTTATATTTTTCGGGCAGATGATTGTATCGAGATTGAGATTGTCTATAACCTCGTCAAAGGCAATTCTGTTTATCTTTGTTATTATTTTTGCCCTTGAACGGCTTTTGGCAAATAAAGAAAGCATAATATTTTCTTCATCAATATTGGTAAGAGATACAAAGGAGGATGTATCCTCAAGTCCCTCCTCAATGAGCAGCTTGCTGTCCGTTCCGTCACCGTTGGTTATTTCCGCCTTGGGCAGAAGCTGACACAGCATATCGCACCGTTCGGTGTCCTGCTCGATAATTTTCACCCTGATACCGGTACGGATAAGCATTTTTGCAAGATAATATGCGGTTGCACCGCCGCCCACAATTATTGTATCCTTTGCCCTGTTGGTATGAATACCGATTTTTTTAAAGAAATGGACACTGTTTTCTATTGATGAAACAATACTTATCAAATCACCGCTGTGCAGAATGAAATCACCGCCGGGAATAAACGCTTCTTCTCCCCTCTCCACTCCGCAGATAAGAATGTCACAATTCAGCTTTGTGGGTATTTCCGCTATTTTTCTGTTGTCAAGAATACTGCCCTCAGGCACGCGGAATTTCAGTATTTCAACTCTGCCCTTTGCAAAGGTATCAATACGGATTGCCGACGGAAAGCGCAAAACACGCGCAATTTCACTTGCCGCCGCAAGCTCGGGATTGATAATCATTGCAAGACCCAAATCCTCCTTGAAAAAGTCAAGCTCCTTGGCATATTCGGGCTTCCGTACTCTTGCAATGGTACGGCAGTTTCCGGCTTTTTTTGCCACTAAGCAGGTAAGCAGATTTAATTCGTCAGAGCCGGTTACGGCTATCAGGATATCCGCATCTGTAATGCCGGCTTCATTAAGTACATCAAGGCTGGCACCGTTGCCGGCAACGCCCATGATATCATGCTCATTTGTAAGAGACTGAACGGCCTTCGGGCGGATATCTATTACCGTAATGTCATGCTCCTTCTCGGAGCAAAGCATTTCCGCAAGCTTTTGCCCGACCTTTCCGCAGCCAACAATTATTATATTCATACAAGCTCCTTCACCTTTATATCTTCGGCTTCCTTTATTTTTTTCATTTCCTCCTCCTCAAGGGTACGGTAGGCAACCTTTCCCACGAGTGTTTTCGGCATATCCTCTTTAAATTCAATGTCATAGGGCATAGCGTATTTTGCTATATTCCGTCTGCAGTGGGCAAGGATTGCCTGCTTTGTTTCATCATTTGCCGGCACTCCCTCCGTCAGCTTGACAAAGGCTTTAACCTTCTGCATTTTAAGCTTATCGGGTACTCCGATAACACAGCTCATCTGCACATATTCGTGTGCGTCAAGTATATTTTCAATCTGACCCGGATATACATTGTAGCCGGAGGTAATAATCATTCTTTTGGCTCTGCCATGGAAGTATATAAAGCCCTCCTCATCCATAGCTCCAAGATCACCCGTGTATACCCATGTAAGTCCGTCGGAATGCTTTCTGAGGGTATGCGCCGTTTCATCGGGATGATTCATATATTCCTTCATAACGGTGGGGCCGGCAAGAAGAATTTCTCCCTCCTCGCCGTAGGGTAACTCCTCATCGGTATCGGGCTTTACAATTTTTATGTAGGTATCGGGGAAGGGCAGGCCTATGCTCCCCTGCTTAAACATATGGGGCGGTGTAAGACAGCAGGCTGTAACCGTTTCGGTCGTACCGTAGCCCTCTCGCACCTGAATAACGCTTTTATGGTCATAGAGAAATTTATCAAGCTTCTTTTTTAATTCCACCGATAGCGAATCCCCTCCGGAAAATACACCCTTTAAAAAGCTGAGATTTGCTCCATCCATTGACGGGATTCTTAACAAAGCCTCATAAAGCGTGGGAACTCCCGCAATAAAATTACACTTATATTTCGTAATCAGCTTTGCGTAGCTTTTTGCGGTAAACCGCGGAACAAGAATACATCTGCCGCCCTGAGAAAGCATGGTATGAATACATACTCCCAGACCGAAGCCGTGAAAAAGAGGCATTGCGGCAAGCATTTTGTCACCGGGGCGGAACATAGGATTTGACGCAACAACCTGCTGACCGAGAGCATTAAAGTTTTTATTTGTAAGCACAATTCCCTTTGTTGTTCCGGTTGTTCCTCCCGAATAGAGAATAACGGCAGGGTCGTCTGCTTTGCGGCTAACGCTGTAGTTATAGAAGCAGTGTCTTCCAAGTCGCATAAAATCCTTCCATCTGATAATGGGAGCATCCTGAGGAATTTTTTGAATTTTTCTTCCCTCTGTAAGCATATAGCCCGACCTCAGCGGCTCGGAAAGCTCATCCTTTACGCTTGCTATAATTATATTTACAACCTTTGTGTTCTGTCTGATGCTTTCAAACTTTCCGTAAAATTGGTCAAGAGTAATTGCCGTTACGCTTTCGGACTCATTTAAATAAAATTCGATTTCCTTTTCGGCAGAAAGAGGATGAATCATATTTGCAATTCCCCCAACAAGATTTACGGCATAAAACATATATATTGCCTGCGGACAATTAGGCATTGCGATTGTAACCTTGTCACCCTCACGCACTCCTATTGTTTTAAGCGCTTTGGCACATTTTTTTGTTTCCTCAATGAGCTTTGCATATGTAGTCGACCTTCCCATAAAATCAAATGCAATATTATTGGGATATTTTTCGGCTGTCGCCGCAACCGCTTCAAACATCGAACCTTCAAAATAGTCAATATGCAGTGGCACGTCACCCAAATAAGGCACCCATGGCGTTTTTGCAGTTATATTTTCCATATCAGTATTCCACCTCTTCATCAAAAGGAGCTTCAAGCAGCTCAGGATTTTCCAAAAGCTTTTTTAACAGTCTTATGGTTTTGGCATAGTAATATCCGTCCGCTATTCTTTCATCTACCGTAAGACCAAGGTCAAGACTGTCCTTCATCGTCATATTTCCGTTCTCATCATAAAACGGACGTTTTTTCTTTTCTCCCACAACTACAAAAATCGAGGTTGTTCCCCAATTGGTAAGATGATGGTAGCCCGAATGAAGCTTGATTGAACCCAGATTTGAAAGAATTACCGAGGAATAGTACGGGTCGGAGGCAATAAAGGTTTTGGGAACCATGCCGTGCCTGTCAAGCACACATACCAGCTTTACAAGTGTCTTTGAGATAAAACGTGGCATACTGTTAAACAAATCCATGCTTTCTGTTGAGGAATCCTTTTTCCCGTCCTTTCTGCAAACCGATACCTGTCTGTATATTTCATTATGTATTGTATCAAGAGTGTCCTCTCCCTTTGAATGTATAAAGGCAAGCCCTTCCTCTCCGTTATCAGAAAAAATCTTTTTAATTACAAACGCAGCGGAAATCTCGTTTCGTTGATACATATTGCTGTTGGCTATAAACCGATTCATTTTGGGCCTCAGCGTTACGGTTTTTAAAACCGCGGCAACAATTATCTGAAACAGATTATATTTATATTCGGGGTTTGATAAATTTTTCTTTTCAAGGTATGAATTGATGTTCGTCAGATCAATACATTCCGAAATGTATGCCTCATTATCGCATCTGTTGGGATAAATTATGGGCATTATAAAATGCATTGAGTCAAGATTTTTTATAAGAGTACCGTCCCTACGGTCTCCAAAATTCTTTTTTCTGCTCATTTTTCACTCTCTTTTCCTTAAAATTACCTTAATTTTATTCAGCAGATATAATATAACATTGTTTTTGCATTATGTCAAGAGGCATAAATGCCAAAATAACAGGTTCCGAATGAGTAAACTTTTTTGAAAACCCGATTAATATTGCAGTGTGACAGCTTAAATATATCAGTTTATAACCCACAGCTTACCGACTATCTTAAAATCCTGCATAAATTTTGAAAAGCTATTGACAAACAGAAGCTGTTATTATAAACTTAATACAAGGACAATTGCAAAACATCGGTTTTGCGGATATATGAAAAATATTTCAGTGAAAGGAGTACAATTTATGAAAATCAAAAAAATAATTTCCGCAGTCCTGGGGATTTGCGTTTTATCGGTCGGAGCCGTTGCTCCGCTTGCCGCAGAGGAGAGCGGCTTTTCTGTAATCAGTATGGACTGTCCGCAGGCAGAGGAGCTTTGGGGAAATGATTATCAAAGCTATTCTCATCTTATGCTCAGATATAAGGATAATAAGCAGCCTATCCCTCTGTCCGCTGTTTATGACGGAAAAGTATTCGCAACGGTTCCCAAAGAAAATGTTAACAGAGAAACAGAAATTTTTATTGCAGAGGACTTGGAATTTACAGACTATAACGAAGAGTATGAATTTTATCCGTTAACGATTTTATCCGGCAAAGGTGTAATCACCGGCAACGATAAAGGCGAGGGGCTTCCTTATGACAGCATTACAAGGGTTGAGGCTGTCGCAATGGTTATGCGTCTGCTGGGAGTGGATAATGACACAGAAAACAGCAGCAGCTTTATTGATGTTCCCGAAGACTCATGGTATTCGGGAGTAATAACAAAGGCAGCTGCTATGGGGCTTGTTAAGGGTGACAGCGAAACGGAGTTTAACCCTGACAGAAGTGTGTCAAGGGAAGAAATGGTAGTTATGACCGCAAGAGCTGCATGGTGCGCAGGTCTTGTAAATGAAAAGAAGATAATCACACACGAGGCTCTTAAGGAGATTATTGATCTTGAGGATATTTCTTTAATATCCGATTGGGCATTAAGCGCATACGGCACTATGGAACATCTTATTCCAATGGATATCGAGTATTCCGACACCGAGGTGGATTCCGAAAACGCTCCTCTTGCTTACTATTATGCCGCTCCTCAAAAAAATGCATCAAGGTTTGAGGCTGCCGAGCTAATAATGAGATTGTGCGACAGCTTTCAGATTTATCCGTCGGAAACGGCCATAAAATACGGCTTTGACAAGGAAATGCCCGTAATTGACGGTTCAACCTCAACTTATCCCTTTACCGAAGCGGTGTATAACAGCCTGTTTATGAACGGCTACCGCCATCCCGATAAGCCCGAAAAGCACAGCAAAAGCCATGCCTCCTACCAAAAGCTTATCAACGGGGAGGTTGATATGATTTTTGCTTCTGTGTATCCGGCAGAGGATATTTTACAAATGGCAGAGGAAAACGGAGTGGAGCTTGAGCTTATTCCCATTGCCTATGATGCAATGATTTTCTTTACAAATATAAATAATTCCGCCGAAAATCTTACTATGGAGCAAATTTCTCAAATTTATGTAAATAATTCATATGAAAATTGGAAAGAAATAGGCGGACCGGACGCACTTCTCTACCCTTACTGCCGAAACAATGACAGCGGCAGTCACGCACAAATGCAGCGTCATTTCCTTAACGGCAATGAAATAAATGAAAAAATTCGTACCGAAACAACATCAATCACAATGTCAAACGTGCTTACGGACGTTATGAACGCAGAAACAGATAACCCCAAGGGATACGGTCTTGGCTATAGCATTTATTATTACTTTAATAATATGGATTTGTTCTACAATACAAAAAGCGAGTTAAAGCTGCTGTCAATAAACGGCATTGCTCCTACAGATGAGACTATCGCCGACGGAACATATCCTCTTTCAAATAATACATATATCGCTATAAGAAAGGATGAACCCGAAAATTCACCAGCACGCCGTATGGCGGAATTTATGCTGACAGAGGCAGGGCAGCAGTGTGTTGCTATGGCAGGCTTTGGGCCACTTAAGCCACTTTCGTAAAATAAACTCAAATAAACATCAGCATCATCGTCAGACCAAAAAACAACTAAAATACCACACATCACAGGTGTGATTTGCGGCAGGCGGCGGAAATTTGCACAAAATAACAGTCAAGCGGAGGACAATTTTGCCAAATAAGGCAGTTTCTCCGCTTTTTTCTTGCGTTTTTTCGCAAATTGGGATATAATATACATATAGGAACAACTACGTACATTGGCAGCCGTATCGGAAGAATATTAAACTGCCGAAGAAACGACACTCGGTAGTGTAAAGTAGAATATGAAAAATGCAGGAAAAACCAAAACTGTCCGTCACCCTTGACAGCTTAGTCAAAACAATGCTGAAAAAGGGTGCCGACGGTGAAAAACTCAAGAACGAATCAGATTTTGCCGTCGCAAACAACAGTGTAGCATTGTTTTGCCACACTGTCAAGGGCAAGCAAAATCAGAGATTTTGTGACTAGTATTATGCCTCGGGTTCAAAATCTAAGAACGAATCAGCCTTCGGCTTGTTGTTTTAAAATGGTCTGTTGACCTAAGAAAATCAACAGCTGCCATTTGGCGGGCATATTATCAGCGGCTTCAAGCATGTCTACTTTGTTGAGTGGTCTTTGCCAGTGATATAATGCATGAGGTCTTAAGAAATTGTAATAGGCAACCCAAAGAGCAACACTAAGGTAAGAACCGTCATCGTTATCGTATCCGCATGTCACACGATATGTTGCTTTAAAGGTTCTGTTAAGACGTTCTATCAGTTGCTTGAATGGGCGGAATTCTTTTGAGACTGCATCATCATTGGTTAAGCCGATAACCTGTGTAATATCAAAATCCCAACCGTTATTGAGCATAAATTGCTGAGCGGCAAGAGGATATGAACTGTAACCATCGGCAATAAACTTAAGTGCTTTTCCGGGGAACTGTTTAAATTTTTTAAACGCCATACGCATAGCAAGAATACAAGGACCGACATCACGGCTTTTAGATACTTGATAGCCAAGTATTGATCTTGAAACCGTGTCCATGATAAGCCAAAGATACCCTTTAATGCCTTTGATTTTAATATATGTTTCATCGGCGGCGAGGTTATTGGAGGGCTGATAGTCAAAGCTATCAACAAACGGTTTTATGAGAACAGCAGCCGTATTACAATAGTTACCGACCATGGTATGAGATATGTTAATGTTATGTATATCCTTAAGAGTCTGAGCAGTTTTGCGTAGAGATAAGCCGAGATTGACATGATATGTAAGGCACAAGCCCATAATATGAGCATTGTTCTTACGAAACTTAAAGGAACATACCCAATCGGGGAGTTGGTTAAGCTTCATCTTAAAGAAGTCAATTGTAAATTCACGATAGATATAACGGAGCTTGTACTTCCAGCGATCCTTTTGAGGCAGATCTTTAGGGAGCTTTGCAAGATTGTGTCTGTAGTAAGAGCAGCTATTGTTTACACATTTATGGATAATAAAGTTTTTGCGATCTTTAACAGGGCTCAAAGCGTGAGAACAATAAGGACAAAGCAGATGAAGCTTAGAAATATCCTTATCGTTATCATGGAAAGTGTGATGGCAAACTTTGCACTGATACTGACCTTTACCGCCGTTGTTGTCGTATATGTACTCATGAGGAGCACCGCAAAAAGGGCAAATAACAGAATCGGGAACAGACCTGCCGTTGCGGCGATTAACGGGTTTTAAGGATTTACCGTAACGCTTACGGTAATATTCAAGTAAGAATGAATAATCCTGTTTGACAGGTTCAATGATAATGGGCAGTTTATCAACCTTAAGCTTTTGGTATTTAGGTGACATTGAATCATCAAAAGCAAATTGCTTAAGAGGAATAAATCTGCAAATAAATTTGCAAAGATAAGAAATAATTTGCAAAAGGTATTGATTTTGTATAAGTAAATATGATATAATTGAGTTCATAGCAATAACACTCCTTTTGGACTGATTTTTAATTGTATTTTGCAACTCAATTATACAGCAAAAAGGGGGTTATTGCTATATTTTTATAAAAAAATAGTGAAAATGCCCAAAAAACAAAGGTTTTAATGAAAATTAAAATAAAAAAACGGGGTGTAAACTTTACACTACCCGACACTCAACGGAGCAGAAAAAATGAAAAAATTATTGATAATAGATTCCAACAGCATAATCAACCGTGCATTTTACGGTGTGCGTTATCTGTCCGCAAAGGACGGTACGCCGACCAATGCAATATACGGTTTTTTAAACACTCTTTTTAAGCTTATTGAAGAGGTTTCGCCCGACTATATATGCACAGCGTTTGACTTAAAAGCGCCCACCTTTCGTCACAAGCTGTATGACGGCTACAAGGCGCAGCGAAAGCCCATGCCGGAGGACTTAAAGAAGCAGATGCCTATTTCAAAGGAAATACTGTCCGCAATGGGGATAAAGCATTTTGAGCTTGAAGGCTATGAAGCGGATGATATAATCGGCACAGTGTCAAGAATATGTGATGAAAGCGGAATTGAATGTTATATAGCAACGGGAGATAAGGATGATTTACAGCTTGCAACCGACAAAACAAAGGTTATACTTACTGTAACGCGCAGCGGCGTGAATGAAACAACCTATTATGACGATAAGGCGGTTCTTGAAAGATATCACGTCACCCCAACGGAATTTATTGACGTTAAGGCATTAATGGGCGATCCGTCTGACAATATTCCGGGTGTTGCGGGCATCGGTGAAAAAACAGCAATGTCGCTTATAGAAAAATACAAGTCTATTGAATATATTTATGAGCATCTTCCCGAGCTTGACATTAAGGGAGCAATGCTGAAAAAGATAACCGAGGGCAGGGAATCTGCCTTTATGAGCAAAAAGCTTGCCGCAATTATCAGAGATGTTCCGATTGACTTTAAGATTGAGGAATGTGCCTTTGGAGGAAAGCTGTCCGACTGTGCCACAGAGGGTGTATATTCCATTCTGAACCGTCTTAATCTGAACAGCATTATAAAGCGCCTGAACCTTGCACCCAAGGAGGAGGAGCGTACCGAAGCAACGGATATTTTCAAGGAAACAGTCATAAAGGAAGCAGCTTCCGCAAAGGATTTAGAGGAATTTATAAATAGCATCGGCAGTGAGCTGTCCTTTGCGTGTGAATTTAACGGGGAGCGTTTAAGTGCAATAGGTCTTGCAACAGAAAAGAATGCTGTCGGAATAGATATGTACAGCGTCAATGAATCGGAAATAATGCCGATACTAAAGGGCATTTTTGAGAATGATAAAATCAAGCTGTACGGCTGCGGCATAAAAGAGGACATTGTAAGACTTCATAATATTTTTAATTTAGCCAATATTGCTTATGACGTTGAAATTGCGGAATACCTTATCAACCCCGCAAAATCCGATTACAGCACAGCCTCCCTTGTTTTCGGATATTTCGGAATTGAGCTTGGCGGTGCGGAAAAGAAAAAGCAGGTTTCAATGTTTGATGACGAGGGAGATTATGAGCTTGCGGCAAAAAAAGCGCTTGCAATTATGCCCTTAAAGGAAAAAACAGAGGAGCTTTTGAAGAAAAACGGTCAGGAAGCACTGTATTACGACATTGAGCTACCTCTTGTCAGAGTGCTTGCCGATATGCAGATTTACGGAATACGAATCGACCGAAAGCAGCTTGATGATTTTTCAAAAATGCTGGATGAAAGAATCGTACAGCTAACCGATGAAATTTATTCTCTTGCCGGTGAGGAATTTAATATTAATTCCCCGAAGCAGCTTGGGGTAATACTCTTTGAAAAGCTTGGCTTAAAGTCCGGCAAAAAGACTAAAACAGGCTATTCAACGGGAATCGAGGTTCTGGAAAAATTAAGATCCTCTCACCCGATTATTGAGCTTTTAATCGAATACCGGCAGCTTTCAAAGCTGAAAAGCACCTATTGCGACGGGCTTTCCGCAGTGATAAACCCCGCTACGGGACGAATACATTCACAATTCAAGCAAACAGTAACCGTAACAGGAAGAATAAGCTCCACCGAGCCGAATATGCAGAATATACCCGTAAGAACGCAGCTTGGACGAGAGCTCAGAAAAATGTTCATTGCCGAAAATGAAAATTATACGCTGATTGATGCCGATTACAGCCAGATTGAATTACGTGTGCTTGCGCATATTGCCGATGATAAAACAATGATAGAAGCATTTAAGAATAACGAGGATATTCATGCCGTCACCGCATCACAGGTGCTTGGAATCCCCCTTGAGGAGGTAACAAGCGAACAGAGAAGCAGCGCAAAGGCGGTAAATTTCGGAATAGTATACGGTATCGGCGAATTTAGTCTTGCTCAGGATTTAAAAATATCGGTCAAGGCGGCACGAGATTATATAAACGGTTATCTTGACAAATATTCAGGTGTAAGGGAATATATGACAAGAATAAAAGCAGAAGCCCGGCGTGACGGTTATGTAAAAACAATGATGAACAGAATAAGGTATATTCCCGAGCTGAAATCAACAAACCACAATGTTCAGGCCTTCGGAGAAAGAGTTGCGCTCAACACACCCATACAGGGTACCGCCGCCGACATCATTAAGGCGGCTATGGTAAGAGTTCACAGACGTTTAAAGGAGGAGGGGCTTAAGGCTCGGCTTATCCTTCAGGTTCATGATGAGCTGATAATTGAAGCTCCCAAAAATGAAGAGGAAAAGGTTAAAGTTCTTTTAAAGTCGGAAATGGAAAACGTGGCGCAGCTTAAGGTTCCGCTCAAGGCAGACACCGCAAGCGGCTTCAGCTGGTATGAGGCGAAATAAACTATGAAAATCACATTGCCCAAAAGGGTGAGATATATTATAGATTCTCTTGAGGCGGCAGGCTATGAGGCATATGCCGTAGGCGGCTGCGTCAGGGACAGCATTTTAGGGAAAGCACCGAGTGATTGGGATATATGCACTATTGCTCTGCCCGAGGAATGTAAAAAGGTTTTTGCCGGTCATAAGATTCTTGAAACAGGAATAAGGCACGGCACAATTACTCTTATATTGGAGCATATCCCCTATGAGATAACCACCTACCGTACCGAAAACGGTTATTCGGACCGCCGCAGACCGGACAGTGTAAATTTTGTCAAAAGCCTGTCGGAGGATTTGAAACGGCGTGACTTTACCGTTAATGCAATGGCATATAACAGCAGACGCGGACTTGTTGACGAATTTTGCGGCTGTGAGGATTTGGAGAAAAAGGTTATACGATGTGTGGGAAATCCCGACGAGCGGTTTGCAGAGGACGCGCTCAGGATAATGCGTGCGATTCGCTTTGCGGCCGCTCTGGGATTTGAGCTTGACAGTGACACCGATAAGGCGGTACAAAGTCAAAAAATGCTTTTGAAAAGTATTGCCGCCGAAAGAATAAACACCGAATTTACAAAAACACTCATATCGGGCAATCCCGAGCTGCTATATAAGTATAAGGAGGTTATTTCGGTTTTTCTTGATGAGGCACAAAATATCGACAGGCTTACGGTAAACGCCGTTTCCCTCATTCCCCATGACTGTACCTTAAGGCTTGCGGTGCTTATGACGGGCATATACCGCAATTATGACAACGCCGCAGAAAAAATCAGAAATTCTCTTATAAAATTAAAATATGATAAGAAAACCGTAAAAAGAGTATCGGATATAGTTATCTGTTCAAAATCCGCACTGCCCGACAGCTTGCGTGAATGCAGACTGCTTGCAGGCAATTTCGGGCTTGATACGGTTTATGACATGGCTTGCGTAGGAATGGCATTTGCCCGGGCGGCAGGCGACAGACCCTCCATAGAAAATCTCAGTGCCTTTATCGGTCTTCTTGATGAAATAAGTCTGAAAAAGCTCTGCATTGATATATCCGGGCTTAATATTAACGGCAAAATTCTGATGACCGCAGGAATTAAGGACGGAGCATCAATGGGACAGCTTTTAAAGGAGCTGCTTGCAGCTGTCATTGACGGCAGGGTCGAAAACAAAAGGAAGGCTCTTTTGGAGTATGCAAAAACAATTTACGGGGTGACAGACAAATGATAAGGCTTGGAATTACCGGCGGCAGCGGCTGCGGAAAAACCACTGTATCGGATATAATCAGAAATAATGGAATTGATGTTATAGATGCCGACATTGCCGCAAGATTAATTGTTGAGCCCGGCAAGCCGGCGCTTAATGAGATTAAGAAATACTTTGGGCAGGAATATATAACAGAAAACGGAATGCTTGACCGAAAAAAAATGGGGGCTTTGGTTTTTTCCGTTCCCGAAAAGCGTTTGTTGCTTAATAAAATCACTCATAAATACATATCTGAGTATATAGAGGAATATATTAATAATTACAGCGGCGATATAATCGGCATAGATGGGGCTGTCCTTATAGAAAGCGGAATCGGTGTGCGGTGCGATTATATTTTATCCGTACTCGCAAAAAAAGAAGAACGCATAAAAAGAATAACAGCGCGTGACGGCATTTCCTGCGAGGAAGCAAAAAAAAGGATTGAATCCCAAAATAATGACGAATTTTATATTGAAAATTCCGACTATGTAGTGTATAATAACAGTGATAGGGGCAAGCTTGTTAATCAGATTAAAAAAATCATTGACGATATAAGGAGTATGATATGAAAAACAAGCTGTACGGCTCTCCTTATATCGCAGTATGAAGCATAATTTGTGCCGCTTTTGCGGCGGAACGGAGATTAAATTGAAAATAAAACGAGGCTTAATTGTACTTCTTCTGCTTGTGTTTGCGTTATCTGCGGCAGCCTCTCCCGCTATGAGAGCCGTATATCCGCTCAAATATGAGGAGCATATAGAAAAATACAGTCAGGAATACCACCTTGACAAGTATCTTGTAATGGCTCTGATAAAGGCTGAAAGCAATTATATATGTGACGCTCATTCCGGAGTTGCAAGAGGTCTGATGCAGATAACCGATGAAACGGCACAGTGGATTGCAGGCAGAATGGATAAAGAATTTGAAAAGGACGATATAGAAAATCCCGAAACCAATATAAGCATGGGGTGTTATTATCTCAGATATCTTCTTGACTATTACAATAATGACGTCAATCTTGCCCTTGCGGCATACAATGCCGGAATGGGTAATGTAAACAAGTGGCTTACCGATACCCACTTAAGTGAAAACGGCAGCACGCTGAATGTAATTCCGTTCAGCGAAACCAAACGATATCTTACAAAAATCGAAAAAGGAATAAAAATTTACAAAAGACTGTATTAAGCTTAAATAAAAACAAAACAGGAGGTATACTTATGAACACAGTAATTACAATCGGAAGACAGTACGGAAGCGGAGGAAGAGAATTAGGTCAGATACTTGCTAAAAAGCTCGGCTTTGAGTTTTATGACGAGGAGCTTGTAACAATGGCTGCGGAGAAAAATAAAATGCACAAGGACATTTTAAAGGCAGTTGACGAAAAGGCAACAAAAAGTCTTTTATATACCCTTGTAACAGGCAGCGACCTGAGATTTTTAAATTCGTCCCTACAGTACGAAATGCCTATAAACGATAAGCTCTTTATAACTCAAAGCGAGATAATTAAAAATCTTGCGGAAAAAAGCTCATGTGTAATAGTAGGAAGATGTGCGGATTACGTACTTCGTGACAGTGCCCAGAAATGTCTGCATTTATTCATATATGCGGATTTGGAGCACAGGATAAAGCGTATTTGCCAAAAATATGACCTGACGCCCGAAAAGGCAAAGGAAAAAATCAATAAAATACAGAAATCCAGAAAAACCTATTATAATTATTACTCAAACCGTGAATGGGGCAATGTTGCCAATTATGATTTATGCGTTAATACGGGTACGCTCGGGCTTGAAAAGGCTGCCGACGTAATTCATGAATTTGTAAAAAAAGCAACGGAGGAATAAGGTGTTGAATATCTTGGAATTAATCAAAGCAATACTGCTGGGAATTATCGAGGGCATAACCGAATGGCTGCCTATTTCCAGCACCGGGCATATGATTCTCTTTAACTCTTTTACAAATACAACAAGCGGTTTTTTAACAACCGATGTATTTTTGTACGTGATACAGCTTGGTGCCATTCTTGCAATTGTAACGCTGTATTTTAAAAAGCTGAATCCCTTTTCTCCCTCAAAAACAAAGCGGGAGAAGCAGGACACATGGCAAATGTGGTTTAAGGTAATTGCCGCTTGTATCCCGGCAGCGGTTATCGGGCTTTTACTTAATGACTTTATGGAACGCTTTGAAAATCCCTTTGTGATAAGTGCTGCATTGATAATTTACGGTATATTTTTCATTCTAATTGAAAGAAACAATAAAAAAAATGCAATCTCGGATATCAGTCAGCTTTCTTATAAAACCGCAATTATGATAGGCTTATTTCAGGTGCTTTCCATAATCCCCGGAACATCACGCTCCGGCTCAACAATTCTTGGCGCGATGCTTTTGGGCTGTTCAAGAGAAGCTGCTGCCGAATTTTCATTCTTTCTGGCAATCCCTGTAATGTTCGGAGTAAGCTTTTTAAAGCTGATTACAAACGATTACGTTATGGCATCGGGCGAATGGTGGCTTTTGATTACCGGTATGGCGGTTGCATACATAGTATCTATGCTTGCGGTAAAGTTCCTTATGAGCTATGTCAGAAAGCATGATTTTAAGGCATTCGGCATATACAGAATAGCTTTGGGTATTATTGTTATATTATATTTTTCGATGATCCATTAATTAACCCATCGGTTATTATATTTTTCAAAACAGCAAAGGGCAGCTCCGGAAAAAAGCTGCCCTTTGCCGTTATTACACGGCATTTAAATATGTAATGCTCACTGAATAAATGCGATTTTCAATCGCATTTAGAAAAATTATGACTATTGTCAAAATTGTTCAGCAGTCATTATGTAAAGCCTTATCCTGCATTTTCGTCAGTTCCGGCATCCGCCTCTGTTTCTGTGTTGTTCTCATCAACTGATGTATCGGAGCTTGTATCTGCGTCGGTTTCGGTTTGTGTACCGGCAGCAGTATCCTCAACCGTTTCACTTACAGACTCGGTTGTCTGCATATCCGGAGCCTGCTTTTCTACCTCTGCGGTATTTCCGCCGCATGCCGCCATAGTGCAGGCCATAATGCCTGCGCAGATGATAACTGATATTTTTTTCATAATAATCTCCATTCCGCCGCCCTGCATCGGCACAAATATTAATTAAATTTCTCTTATCCGCAGGGCAAGGAATGATAAGAGATTATTTTACCGCCGTCTTCCCTTTCGGCTGCGGTATCTGTTCCTTTAACCGAAATATGTCCGTTATTAACCGTGTATGTTAAATTATATTCTGTCCTTACCTCATTTATTCCTTATTTTTTTAAATAGCCGATAAACATTTTAAGAATTTGTTGAAGATGTCCAAAAAAACAATTACTAATTATATATTTTAACAGGCTTCGGGAACAGACCTGCTTATCCGCAGCTATGGAAAGTTATTAAAAGCATTTTTATGCACAGTATTCTCTATGCCGCATTTTATAAGCCTCTGTATAAAAGCCTTGAAGGAACATATAGCTTCAAGGTATTATACATAAGCTTTTGTAAAAGCCCTTCCTCATAGGTAACGCTCACTCCGTCAACCCTTTCGGTCTTGATTCCGCTGCTTTCCTCATACTTTACAAGGACATCACACAGTGCATATACAGCCTCCTCAATATCCTTTTCACGATATTGAGGAGCTATAACCGAAACAATATAGCGTTCTGCTGTCTTTGACAAGCGTTTAAAATCATCTTCGTTTTTTACTCTTCTTCCCTCATATGTATTGATATAGTTTTCAAATGAAATCATAATACTCCTTTCGTTGCTTTGTGCTGTTTTTTTAGATTTTTGGTACCGTATAGTTGCATTATACCACATTTTTCCGATTTTGTCAATAGCATAATGCGATTTTTATGCAAAATTTTTCTGCCGTATGCAATTTGTTGACATACGGCAGAATTGTTTGACTATACTCTGTACATTAAATCCTCATAGGTCGGGAAAGGCCAATATTCTTTTGCCACAACAGTTTCAAGCGTATCTGCGATTTTACGCATTTCATTCATAGCAGGCAGAATAATGTCCTGATAATATTTAGCATGATGCAATACATCATCATCAGACGGAATGCTGCTTTTTGCCTCGTCAAGAGCTGCAATCCTTTCGGACAGCTCCTCTGTCAGCTCTGCCATTTTGGCGGCAGACTTCTTTTCTGCCGGCACCTTTATTCCAATAGACTCCTTGACGGCAATTCCCTCCGCAAGACGATTTACATACTTTATGCAGGCAGGAAGAATCTCCTGCTTAGCCATTTCCAGAGAGGTAAGCATTTCTATATTTACCGTCTTTGAATACTCCTCAAGCAGAATTTCATATCTTGACTCAAGCTCAACGTGCGAAAGAACATTCATATCGGAATATGCTTTTACATTTCTTTCATCAAGGAGCATTGGAATAGCGTCTACGGTGGATTTCAGATGAGGCAGTCCTCTTCTCTCCGCCTCTTCAACCCATTCCTTGGAATAACCGTTTCCGTTGAATATAACTCTGTCATGCTTGTTAAATATATCAACTATTATATCAAGTGCTTGTTTTCCGGAATCAAGCTCATCCGCAATAACCGACAGCGTTGCGGCAAGAGCGGTATTTATTGCGGTATTCACACCTGCAATCGACTGCGCAGAGCCGGGCATTCTGAACTCAAAGCGATTGCCGGTAAAGGCAAAGGGAGAGGTTCTGTTTCTGTCTGTTGAATCCTTTTTAATTAAAGGAACAGCCTCAACACCGGCGGAAATTTTGCTTCTTGTTTCATCAACCGATGTTTTTCCCTCCTTTAATGCGGCAATAACATCATCAAGCTCCTTGCCTAAGAATATTGACACAATTGCCGGCGGAGCCTCGTTTGCGCCCAGACGGTGATCGTTACCGGCTGTGGCAACGGCAACACGCAGCATTGACGCATAATCGTCAACAGCCTTTATAACTGCCGCAAGAAAAATCAAAAACTGTTTGTTTTCTATAGGCTTCTTCCCCGGCTTAAACAGGTTTTCTCCGGTATTTGTTCCTATCGACCAATTATTGTGCTTACCCGAGCCGTTTACTCCCTCATAGGGCTTTTCATGCAGCAGGCAGACAAGCCCATGCTTTCTTGCCAGCTTTTTCATTACCTCCATGGTAAGCTGATTATGGTCGCAGGCTATATTCATAGTTGAAAAAATCGGTGCAAGCTCATGCTGTGAGGGGGCAACCTCATTATGCTTTGTTGTTGCCATAACCCCAAGCTTCCAAAGCTCCTCATCCAAATCCTTCATATATGTAGAAATTCTTGTTTTTATCTGTCCGAAATAATGGTCGTCCATTTCCTGACCCTTTGCCGGAGGTGCGCCGAACAGCGTTCTCCCCGTCATCATCAGATCTTTTCTTTTATGATACAGCTTTTCATCAACAATAAAGTACTCCTGTTCGGGTCCAACATAGGAAATAACCCTTGTAGCGTCCGAACCGAAATGCTTTAAAACTCTCAATGCCTGCTTATTTACTGCCTCCATTGACCTCAAAAGCGGCGTTTTTCTGTCAAGTGCCTCGCCGGTATAGGAATAAAAGGCGGTGGGAATGCAAAGAGAGCCGTCCTTAACAAAGGCATACGAGGTGGGGTCCCATGCGGTATATCCCCTTGCTTCAAAGGTTGCCCTCAGTCCTCCCGACGGGAAGCTGGAGGCGTCAGGCTCACCTCTTACAAGATTTTTTCCCGAAAATTCAAGAATTATATTGCCGTCCTCTGCAGGAGCAATAAAGGAATCATGCTTTTCCGCCGTAACTCCCGTCATAGGCTGAAACCAATGCGTGTAATGAGTAGCTCCCTTTTCAACCGCCCAATCCTTCATTGCCGCCGCAACAATCTCTGCTACACCTGCATCAAGCGCAGTTCCCTCTCTTATCGTGTTCTGAACCGACTGGAATGTATCCTTGGGCAAGCGTTTTCTCATCACCGAAAGATTAAATACATTCTCACCGAAAATTTCCGTTATTGACATAAACGACCTCCTTAAATTATCCGGATTGATTAACTTAATTTTTGCTTTTAATAAAAAATATTTCTATATATATTATACCTGTTATATTTTTTTTGTCAATATTATTTTTTTAAAATGCCGAAATTTCGGCGAAAACGCTTTTTATCGGAAATCTTTGAGATTTATTTATTCATTTCGGCAAATCTCATAAGAATTACGGCAAGCTGTGCGCGTGTGCCGTAATCCGACGGATTCAATGTACTGTCGGTTTTGCCGTTAATAATTCCTTTATCTGCCGCCCACTGCATTGCAGGAACGGCATATTCCGATATTTCATCAAAATCCTCATAGGAAAGTATGTTTGTATTCTCCGAAATATCGTAGTTCTTTAATTTTGCGTAACGATAAATAATAACCGCAATCTGCTCTCGGGTTATATTTTCATCAGGCGCAAATTCCCTATCGTTTATTCCCGTTACTATTCCGTTTGCGGCAGCCCATGCAACGCTGTCCGAATACCATTCGTCTTCGGGAACGTCCCAAAAGATGCTCTTTTCATACTCCTCAGTCGGATTTTCCATACGATACAGCACAGTTACAAGCATTGCTCTTGTCATCAAGCCATCAGGCTCAAAGCCCTTATCGGTACCCTGCATAAGCTGATTTTTATACACATATTCCACAGCCTCATAATACCAGCTGTCCTTGCTTACATCGGCAAAGATATTTCCGTTTTTATTTTCTTCGGAAGCCTCTGCCCACTTTGCATAAAGAGTTAGGCTGCCCGTTACCTTTGCCGTAAAGTCATATTCCTCTGTCAAATCGGCATCGGTGAACCAGCCGGCAAAGGTATAGCCTTCTTTTTCCGGTTTCTGCGGCTCCGTAACAGTACCGTTTGCAACTATACTCTGACTGCTTACCGCACCGGCACCGTTTGTTTCAAATTTAACCGTATAATATGCAGGCGAAACACTGACTCCGCCCAGAGAGCTGCCTGACGAGCTACCCGATGAGCTTCCCGAAGAATCGTCTGTAATTCTGTTATCCTTAGTATAATCATCGGTATAATGGAAAACGATAATATCACCGTTTTTAAGCGTCTGTTCGGCAACGGAAAGCTCCGGATATCTGCCGTTTAAGGTATACATCCAGCCAGACAGACTGCCGTTATCAAGCTCTGCAAGGCCGCGGATTTCGCTTATATATCCGTCCGAATTGGTATAAGGGATTCCTGCAATACTCAGTGCCTTTACAACCGCATCTATCACATAGCTGCCCTTTTCTACGGTTATGGCGGTTTTAGATATCCATGTATCAAGATTGTTTGAAGACATTGTATGAGTTCCGGTACTGTTATCCGGTTCTCCGTGCTTTTCATCACCATACAGGGTGAAATATACCGTTATGTTATTTGAAATCGAACCGCCGCCCGAGGACGCGCTTACGGTAATCGGAACGATTACGGGGCTTAACCCCTCACCCTTATCCTCACCCGTATATGTAACGGTCATTTCTGTATCTGTTGTTTCAAGAATGCGGTTAGGTGAATAGGAATATTCGGTTACAGCCTTCCTTGTGCCGTTACTGTATACCGCCGTAATAACCATTCCCGTAGGATCAAATACCTCGCCTTTCTTGTAGCTTGTTTTTGCAGGAGGTGAAGTAACCTCGATTGCCGCCACTGTCGGCACCGTTACATTAACATCAATTTCAGCGATTTTACCCTGATATGTTATAGTTACCTTTTGGGTATCCTTTTCCAGAACCGCAGGAGTAACGGTATAGCTTGAAACAATCTGAGCCTGCTCATCGGTATAATTTGCCGTTACAATCAGATTGCTTGTATCAAAGTTGTCTCCTGCGTAATAATCCCTTTTTACCTTCTCTGTATCAAGTGATATGGAAATAAGCTCTCCTGCCGGTGCGGCAATCGGTATTTCAATATCGGGGAGCCTTCCGAGCCAGCCGAGCTTTGCGTCTGCATTAAAATTCGGTGCTTTTCCATCTGTAAGAGTTATACCTCTGTGATTACCGTAGGGATCTCCCCATCCTGCGGCATAGAGCATACCTCCCGAAAGAGTAAAGGTATCGTAAGCATAGTCGGCAGGAACGGCTAAATCGGTATCCTTTTCATAGGATATAACACCCCATGTATTCTTCTCTTTGAGAATATTTGAAACTGTCTGAGACTTTACATTGCTTGCAAAATTATATTGTGCAGCCAGACCGCCGGCATATTTATTCTCATAAGAGGAAACATGGGTATAAACCGCAACGGCATTCATATTATACACACCGGCAAGCTTGTTTGCCGGATGATAAAGAGTATCGAATACAACGCTCAAATTATCTCCCGGATGAATTACATCACCGTTATTTACCGTTACAGCTACTTTTTTTGCGGTAATTATCTGATATTCCGACTTACCGTCCTTAGTGAGCCTTACGATGTTACGTCCTTCTGTAAGGGGAACCGTAAAGCTGTTATCGGAATTTTTTATAACCTCGTCAAATCCGTTATAGCTTAATTTTGTGCTTACCGTCGGATTGGCAACCGATACAAGACAGCCGTCCGTTATGGGTGTAAAGGTATACTCGCCCTTATCGCCGATAAAATAAATATAATCATGCTCTGCGTCAATTGCATCCTGCGCCAGCTTAACCACGCTGCTATTTTTGCCATCATTTATTGTCATTCCTGTGGAAATACCGCTTTCCTCAGCTCCGACGCTTACCACAAACACCCCCGTATTTTCCGGCCACACAGCGCCGTAAAAGCTCTTGCCAGAGCCGAAGTCAAGGTTAAGGGCGTCATAGGTCACAAGAACAACAGCCATACCCTCTCCCACTGCAGTTATAAGTCCGCTGTCGTTTACCGTTACAACACTGTCACAGATATCACCCTTTTCATCAATAACAGTATAATGGTAATCCGGCTCAATAAAATAATTTGCCGTAACGCTGTCAACAGCCTCCCAATTTCGCAAATTCACAAGCTGATAGGTGTCGTTTTGCTCCAATCTCAGATAACCCTGCGGATTTATATTGAGATATATGTCAGCTACATTGTATCCGTTATTTGATGAGATATCCCTATCTATCGTTGTTTTGGTTTTTCCCTCGGTTTTCAGCATTTCCTCCGTAATCTGTAAGCTAAAGCCTGCCGTTTTCTTAAATTTCCCGGCATAGGTTATATACCTTTCGCTTGTTATACGGTAATTATATGTTTTGTTATCCTCAAGCTCATAATAATATACAGTCTCTTCCCCATTTTCTTTCTTTGCGCAGGGCAGCATTTCCGTAAAGCTTACAAAATTCTTGTTGCCCTTAAGCCCCACATAAAGCTCTGTGTCGCTCGGAACCGTTATGGAAGCGTCGGGATAATTTTTAACCGTAACCACACAAACAGGGGCGCAGATTGCTGTAACGCTCTGATTGTTTATTTCCGTGGTTTTTACGGCAGATACCACATATTCACCGGCAGTATCAAAGGAAATAACCGCCCTTCCGTCTGCATCGGTAACAATATCACTGCCCGTTCCGTTAACAGTGATTTCAGCATCGGTGCAGGGAGAAAATACGGTGTTCCAATTCTCATCATATCCTGCCTCGCTTAAAGTAAGCTCTATATCTTCATTTACAAATGCTTCTGCTTTTACCTTGTCAAATTTTGTATAGTGCTCTGTATTGGGGTATGTGTTTTCATAAATGCACACATCAATAAGATCTCCGTTTTCCACCTCATGGGAGAGTCCCATAACAGCTTCTGTGCCGCCGTTTACCTGATACCCGAAATTTCCGCTTTCATCGCCCCAAAATTCAGTAATATATAAGCCATATTCACCCTCGTCAGATTTGTAGCCCAAGACGGCGCCGCCGTCATAATATAAATCGTGGGCTGCCTTAAAGGCATCGTCAAGAGTATATGCGGCTTTATCCTTAAGCTCTATTGGCGCTGCCGCAATGACTTTCCCTGTGCTGTCCTTTACAATTTCTCCATACCTGCTTATTGTTATATAGGCATTGACCGCATTCTCCGTGTCGGCAAGCACCGGAACACCGCAGATACCCAAGGCAATAACAATACTCAAAAACAATGACATAATTTTTTTTAATTTCATTTTATAATTATAGCTCCTTTCAGAAAATCAAGTTTTTTAAGTGTTAAGATTATCCTTTATCACCTCACCTGAGCCGAAGCAAAAGAAAAAGCTGCGGCAATTTTTAAAAAAATTACCACAGCAGAGTTTTCCTGTGATTGTCACAATTTGAAAGGACACAGAAAACAAAGCCCTATTGCAATATCATAAAGGACATACCTTCGGTGCCTCAATCAAAACTGTTACTCCTATGCAAAAAGCACTTACGGAATAACATCAGAGCAGGTCTTTTGACTCACGCCTTATAAGGCATTTTTATGCCTTTCGTTTTTATACTCTGCCTTCTCAGTTTCCCAATGACCGGCTTTCACCGACGAGTATAAAAGCTTCAGCGTATACAGCGACTGTTAAACGCAGGGGTCTCTCACCCCATTCCCTTTTCACCGACTGTACCTTGACTTTAAAATCCTTTGCGATATAGCCGACACTCTGTGTGAAATATTGAATTTTATATAATTGCTCACTGAATAAATGCGATTTTTAATCGCATTTAGAAAAATTATGACTATTGTCAAAATTTTTCAGCAATTATTATATAGTGTAACACATATTTTAGCAAAAATCAATACGTAAAAAACACAAATTTTGTATTGTTAATATGAATACTTTTGGAAATATCAATGTGTCTGTCCGTCTTAACAATTTAAATTTCCACACTGTATTCCTTTCTTCCCTCAACATGAGGAATAAAGCTCTTTTTGCCTCCGTCCTTAATTGTAATGTGATACACGCATCCGCGAAATTCTCTTGTAATCTTAACATTTTTCCAATCCGCCGGCATACATGGGTCAATCAAAAGACCGTCCCACTGCGCTCTTACGCCGAGAATATATTGGGTTGCCGCAATATACATCCATGCCGCAGTACCCGACAGCCAGGAAACGTTTGCAAGTCCGAATTTATCGCTTTCCGGACCGAAAATATTTGACGAATATACATACGGTTCAGCCTTATATCTCCATTCGCCCGCCTTTGCCTGCGCAACCATAGGCAAGAGCTGATGATAATATTTGTATGCGTTTTCCGGTCTTTTCAGCATACATTCGGCAATGATAGCCCAGGTATTTGCATGGCAGAATACCGAACCGTTTTCACCGCAGCCGGTATTATAATATGTAAGAGGATCCTCCTTTGAGGGATAGTCCTTCATTGAAGGGTGTATTTTCTTTATTCCAAGCTCTGTATCAAGATATTTTTTCACATTGTCCATTGCCTGTTCGCCCTTATCACCCATACCGGAGATTACTGACCAGCTCTGGGTATTAAGCCATATCTTTGCCTGCGGCTCTGACTTTGAACCTATAAATGTACCGTTGTCGGTAATACATCTTCTGTACCATTCGCCGTCCCAAGCTTTTTCGTTTATAAGCTTTTTCTGCGCCTCATATATATCAAGATATTTCTGCTTGTCCTCACCCTTAAGCTCAGCAAGCTCGGCAATCTGTCTTAACACCGTACCGAACTGCATTGATGTCCAGATACTTTCTCCCTTGCCCTCGCGGCACACCTTATAAAGCATATCATTCCAATCAGAGGAAAGCATAAGCGGAAAGCCGCATATTTTTCCCAGATTTGCCATACAGAAATCAATAGACCTTTTAATATGCTCCCAAACGGTTCCCTTGCCGCCGTCATAATATTCAACCTCTTCGTCAAGATAATCGAGAGTGCCTTCCTCCATAACAATATGATATGTCGTCATTACAAGCCACAGGTGGTTGTCGGAATGTATTCTTGCCAAAGGCTCCCAGCCCTCTGTTGGGAAGCAGTAATGATTTGTATGACCGTCCTGATACTGCTGTGAAAGCAGCAGATTCAGCTTATCCTTTGCCCGTCTTGTATCAAAGGGTACCATAGAAAGAATATCCTGGGCAGTATCTCTTACGCCGACTCCTCTGAAGGTTCCTGTTGCGTAATAGGAAATGTTTCTTGAGAATTGGAAGTTTCTTTCCGCTTGGTACGGATTCCATATATTTATCATTGTCTGAGCGTCAGCATCGGGTATTTCACATTGGAATTTATTCAAGTGATTTTCCCAATGCTCATGAAGCGCATTAAAGGATTTTTCAACAAAATCGCTTTCCCTGCAATGAGAAACGCTTTTTTTAATGTCCTCCTCCGTCATTGCGGCACCTAAGAAAATATTAACGGTTCTCTCCTCGCCTGCCTTTAAATCAAGGTCAATCTGAAAAGCAAAAACAGGGTCACCACCGTAAAGAGTGGTGTTTGAGCATTTTCCGCCTTCAACATTTTTCGGGTTTTCCTCGCTTCTGTATGAGCCGACAAATTCGTCACGGTCACAGTCAAATCCGGTTATTTTTGCATCTGCCGCAAAATAAATAAGAGGTGTTTCGTCCGGCTTGGGCTGCATTTCAACTCCGTATTTATACACAAGCACATCATCAATGGGATAAGCGGAAAGCTGATGCTTGTTATAGCACTGCCACTGCAGCTCTCTCATAAATTCCATCATTCCCAGCTCAACATACGGGAACAGGGAAACGGTCTTATCCTTGTCAGAGGTTAATTTTACATTCCAGATAAGAGCATTTTCATACGGGCCGACAAAATATGTGGAGCAAGCCTTTACTCCGTTCTTTTCCGCCTCAAAGCGTGAATAGCCCATTCCATGGGTTGACTGCCACTTCTCCGGCTTTGACTTACAAGGCTCGTTTGTGGGTGTCCAATAATCCGTGCCATCCTTTATATAAGTATAAAATCCACTTCTGTCGGTTGGCAGATGGAAAAATCTGTAGTGATTTATTCTCCATATCTGAGGTGACTTGTAAAAAGCAACACCGCCGCCTGCCTGCGACATCATTGTATGAAATGTTCCGTTTGAGAAATAATTCATCCAAGGTGTCGGTGTGTTGTACCTGTCAAAGGTAATTTCTTTTTTTTCATTGTTAAAGCTGTACATTATTTTCTTCCTTTCTCATTGTAATCTTTTCTGCAGCCGTAGCTGTCTGATGCTGTAACCTGCTGTATTTTTACGGATTTAGTATACCATATCTGTATGAAAATGTCAATAAACAGCATGAAAAACAACACATATTCATAAAATTATTTAATTCAGCTTTATTGCATCAGAAAAGTGCCATACTTACTGCAATTCCCGCTCCGACCCCTACCATATCACCCAGAACCGCGGCAGGAATAATATGCTGTGTATATTTAACCCTTGTGTTTTTAAAATATACCGCCAGTGTATAAAAGGTAGTTTCACAGGATCCCATAATAATAGAAGCACAAATACCGATAAAGGAATCGGCTCCGTAACGGTTCAGTATATCGGTCAGCACCCCAAGGGCTCCTCCGCCCGAAAAAGGACGAATCAGTACTAAGGGAAGCACTTCCTTGGGCAAATGTATAAAATCCGCCGCAGGCATCAGAAGTCCGCACAAAAAATCCATTCCGCCCGATGCTTTAAGCATGGAGATGCCAACCGTTACCGCAAGTATTACGGGAAATATTCCCATAACGGTTTTTAAGCCCCACAATACACCGTCACAGAATACAGAGTAAACGGGAATTTTGTTTTTCATTCCCATAAATATAATCGCCGCCATCATAAAGGGTAAAATGTAACTCATATATGCCTCCGAAGGTTAATGTTTTTTCTTGTTAATGTATATGATTTTGTCCGCTGTCGTATTACTGACTGCCCGAAGCGATTGGCAGAAATTTATATGCTTATACACATCAATTGAGAGTTTCCATTATTTTTGCATTGAAATGCCCTTAAACATATGATAAAATAGTTATGGCTTATCATTATGATATGCCGGTCGGAAATTAAGAGAAGCTGCAAGGCGGCAAAATATTTTATGCCGATAATAAAAACGGCAGAACGGAGGTTAAAATGATACGAAAGGGCACAGGCATTTGTATAGCGGCACTTATTACGATATTTTCCGCAATAGGCGCAAATGCACAAACACCGGTTGACCTTAAGGTAAATGAAACAATAATAAAAATGGATTCGCAGCCGTTAATAGAAAACGGAAGCACACTTATTCCGTTAAGACGAACGGCAGAGGCACTGGGCTGCAGCGTAGAATGGATTGAGAGCAGCCGCACCGCATCAGTATCGGACGGCAAAAACAATATTAAAATTCCTGTCGGAGCAAGCTATGCTCTTGTAAACGGAGAAAAGAGAACGATGCCGGTACAGTCAAGGCTTATAAACGGGAAAGCCTATGCAGGTGTAAGATTTCTTGCGGAGGCTCTCGGCATTGAGGTTGACTGGAACGCAAAAACACATACGGTTGAGCTGAGAAAAGCGGGGCATACAATAAATACTGAATATGTTGAGGATGCCTATGCTCCGGATGATCTTGAATGGCTCGCAAAAATAGTTCATGCAGAAGCAGGCGGCGAAATACATGACGGCAAGGTTGCCGTTGCAAATGTTATTATGAACAGAATTGACAGCAGAGATTTCCCCGACACGGTATATGATGTGGTCTTTGACAGAAAATACGGGGTACAGTTTACTCCCACGGCAATCGGAACAATATATAACGACCCGTCGCAGGAAAGCTATCATGCGGCAAAGCAAGCCTTGTTCGGGAAAAATACTGCGGGAAACAGTCTGTATTTCTGCAACCCAAAAATATCGACCAATTTATGGATAATAAATAACAGAACCTTTTATACAAATATAGGCAACCACGATTTTTATTTGTAATTAATGCCATTATTTGGTTTTTACAACATACAAACTTTATACTTTTATGGGTTTGTTATTGTTCATATTTAACATTTATTCGTTTTTTTCTTATTTTTTTGAACCAAAGAATTGACAAGACGGCTTTTAAGTGATATACTTGTTCTGTTAGTGCGGTTATTAACTGCGACTGATTATAAATTAGCTATTTTCATTCTTTCTCAATAAAATATCTGAGGAGTGTTTTGACTGCCATGCTGACGGCTTTCAAAGCACTCCTCAGATATTTTACACAAAAATAAGATGATTCTGTCTTGCTTACGCTGCCATACGGTTCTCTTAAAATCACTGCTGATGTATTTGCTGTGTTAATTTGCAACTTTAAATTCTACTGTGAAATTTACTTTGAGAATTGACTTTATTCACATTTTTTTAATAATTTACATAATAATCGTTGACTAATACGTGAAAATGTGATATAATAGATATGATTTTTTATCAGCTTTTTGTATGTTTGTCACATAATATGCGTTATATAGTTCATAAAGCTGATGTGATGCCAAAATACATATATAAAAACTCGATTGATAACTTTACATTATATTTTTGAGGTAAATAATATGAGAAACAGATACTTATTTATAATGGACTTTATTTTATGCTATATTGCATATATGGCAGTTCATGTTGTGGTTTTTCCTTTGTCGGGATGTTGGGGGCATTTCAGCGGCAGCATAAATGTAATCGTTCTAACCTCGATGCTTTATTCCGCGATTTTATGCTTGTTCAAGACCTATTCCACCGATTGGCGGTACGCAAGCGTCAAGGAATATCTTCTGCTTATTTTCGGCTGCTGTATAGCGGCTGCTGCAAGCCTGTTAACAGCTCTTGCCATACATAATCCGTATGTATATTTAAAGCTGAATCTTGCCGCAAACCTCGGCATTATGGCAATGATTTGTTCCTTGAGAATCTGCGTCCGCGCAGCCCACAGGCTGGTTGCCTTTCCGAACAAATCAAAATCAAAGCGGATTCTTATAATCGGAGCAGGGCGGCTTGCCGTTATGCTTTTGAGGGATATATGGAACAATAAGGGGCTGAAATATAACGTTGTGGGTCTGATTGACGATGACACCTCAAAAATAAAAACACGTGTCTGCGGAGCAAGCGTCATAGGAACAAGAAATGATATTCAGCGGATATGCAAAGAAAAAAACGTTGAGGAAATAATATTTGCCATCTATACAATTTCTCCCAAGCAGAAAACCGAAATTCTTGACATTTGCAGTAAGACAGACTGCGCTGTAAAAATTCTTCCGGGAATCGAAGCGACACTTTACGGTACAAATCAGCTGACTCAGGTTCGTGAAATTGAAATCGAGGATCTTCTTGAAAGAGATCCGATTAATCTCAATAACGGCTTAATTGAAAATGATATAAGAGATAAGGTTGTGCTTGTAACAGGAGGAGGCGGTTCAATCGGCTCGGAGCTGTGCAGACAGATTTTAAGATATAATCCGAGAAGACTGATAATATTTGATATATATGAAAATAATGCATTTGAGCTTCAAAATGAGCTTTTGCACAAATTTCCAAAGCAGGATATTAAGGTTTTAATAGGCTCTGTAAGAGATCCGGCAAGGCTGGAGGCGCTTTTTGAAAAATATCGCCCGAATATAGTATTTCATGCCGCCGCCCATAAGCACGTTCCTTTGATGGAATACAGCCCCGGTGAAGCCATCAAAAACAACGTTTTCGGTACATATAATACTGCACGGTGTGCGGAAAAATACGGTACGGAGCGTTTTGTACTTATCTCCACCGATAAGGCAGTAAATCCGACAAATATAATGGGTGCAAGCAAAAGACTGTGTGAAATGATTGTGCAGACACTAAACAAGAACGGCAAAACAGAGTTCGTGGCGGTGCGTTTCGGTAATGTGCTTGGTTCCAACGGTTCTGTTATACCTACCTTTAAAAAGCAGATAGCAAGCGGAGGTCCTGTTACTGTAACCCACCCCGAAATAACAAGATTTTTTATGACTATACCCGAAGCGGCACAGCTTGTTCTCCAGGCAGCCTCATATGCTCGCGGAGGTGAAATATTTATACTTGATATGGGTCAGCCCGTTAAAATCTATGATTTGGCGGAAAAGATGATCAGCCTTTCCGGCTTTGTACCCAACAAGGATATTCAGATTGTATTCACAGGCTTGCGCCCGGGGGAAAAGCTATATGAAGAATTACTTATGAACGAGGAGGGGCTTAGAAAGACCGAGCATAATAAAATTTTTGTAGGACAGCCTATTGACCTGAGTCCGGAGGAGTTGGAAAATATACTTGAAAAATTAAGAGCAGCCGTCAAAATGAGCAACGAAGATGTTAAAAGAGTTGTTAATGAGGTTGTTCCCACATATCATATGCAGGACGAGCATCAAAGTACGGAGGAAATCAATACTGCCGTAACGCACCAAATGCCACAGGATGTGGTGTTGACGGTTGGGTAATGAAATCAAAAAATCAAACATAAATACATCCGGGGCATACCCTTTCAAGGATAATGCCCCGGCTTTTTTTATTTATTCAGTAAAATCGCAATCCATTAAACATTGAAACGGAAAAGTACAATATCTCCGTCCTTCATCACATATTCCTTGCCCTCTGAACGAACCAAGCCCTTTTCCTTTGCCGCATTCATAGAACCGCATTCCATAAGGTCGTTGTAGGAAACAACCTCCGCTCTTATAAAGCCGCGTTCAAAATCGGAATGTATTTTACCCGCCGCCTGAGGCGCTTTGGTTCCCTCAGTTATTGTCCATGCTCTTACCTCCGGTTCGCCTGCAGTCAGATAGCTTATAAGACCCAACAGAGAATAGCTTGCCTTGATAAGTCTGTCAAGCCCCGATTCGCTCATTCCCAGCTCCTGCAAAAACATTTCCTTTTCTTCCGGCTCAAGCTGGGATATTTCCTCCTCAATCCTTGCGGAAACAGGCATTACTCCTGAGCCTTCCTTTGCCGCTATAGCTTCAACAATCTTAACATATTTGTTGTTTTCAATACCCTTTGTAAAGTCTTCCTCCGAAACATTTGCGGCATATATAACAGGCTTTAGTGAAATAAGGGCAATTTCACGCATTACAGCCTCCTCCTCGGGAGTATATTCCAACGCTCTCGCAGGTATTCCCTCCTCAAGAGCTTTCATGACTCTTTCCAAAAGGGCAAGCTCTGCAGCAAGACTCTTGTCCCCCTTCATTGCTTTTTTTGTTCTGTCAATACGTCTTTCAAGTATTTCAATATCGGAAAAAATCAGTTCAAGATTTATCGTTTCAATGTCCCTTGCAGGGTCAACCGAGCCGTCAACATGAGTAATGTTGGCATCCTCAAAGCAGCGTACAACATGGACGATTGCATCAACCTCGCGTATATGTGAGAGAAATTTGTTTCCAAGTCCCTCTCCCTTTGACGCTCCCTTTACAAGACCGGCTATGTCAACAAATTCAATGTATGCGCGCGTAACCTTTTTCGGATTGTACATCCTTGCAAGAGCATCAATCCTTTCGTCCGGTACGTCAACTATTCCTACGTTCGGCTCAATCGTGCAAAACGGATAATTTGCCGATTCCGCCCCTGCCTGTGTAATTGCATTAAATAAAGTCGATTTGCCGACATTCGGTAGACCTACTATTCCTAATTTCATAATTTATCATATCTCCTTTGTTTTCAAGGGTTTTGTTTTTTTCCTGTACGACTTATATCATATGAGTCAAATTTTTCCATTAAGAAAATACCTGATACACTACGAAATTATATCATAATAGCCTTTAAAAGTCAATCAGATACTCATAATTCATGTCAGAACTCTGAATTTTTGTATTATATTTCTATACTTTTCTCTAAAAACTTTTCAAGCTCTTTGCGTTTTACCAATCTCTTTTTGCCGATGCGAAATACAAAATCGCACATCAGAGATAGCGTCAAGTAAAAGTTGGCGAGTTTGTCAAGTAATCTGTACCCATATTATTTTGAAATTGTCAAGATAAGCTTACACTTGCTTCGGAAACCACGAACGGCTCTCAGTAACACGAAAGCCTTTCTCTGTGCATGGTTTCAATACTTCGGAATACGAGTATTCCAAAAAGAAAAACCGCTTAAACGGTCAAATTTGACGATTTACGCATCATCGCAACTATGCAACATAGAAGCGGCAACGTTCGCAAAGTTAATCGCTCAAGCGTTAAGAAAATATTACAGATAAAAGAAAAGCACCGGGGCGTGAAAACCTCAGTGCTTTGCAGCAGGAATACTAAAGTTTTATGAGTTGACACAAGGAATACTCATAAAAGAATATAGTTTCGGATACTGCGTACATTGGCGGACGGGGTGGGATTCGAACCCACGTGCCGGTATTACCGACAAACTGATTTCGAGTGATGTACATTGTGACATTCTTGACTCTTTCTACATTCTAATATTTCTCAGACGATAGAGCTGAAAACCTTGATAAAATCAGGGTTTCCGGCTCTTTTTTGTTCCTTTATGGCTTGGTTTCTGCACTTTACAAAAACTATGTTTTTTGCAGAAATAATTCATTTTGGGCAAAACGAGGGCAAAACAAAAATACACTTAAAAACCGATAATAAACGTATGAAAGGTTGAGTTATGGAATCAAATTGGAAAGACTTTTGCGAAAGCTGGCTTGTCGATGAGCCTGATGCTTTAACTGTACTTGAAATAAAAAGAATCACAGGTTATTGCAAAAGCTCGGTTCAGGGGTGGATTGACAGAGGTCTTATTGTTGCCTATCAAACGAGGCGGTCAAATAAGATACCGAAGTCATCGCTGCTCGAATTTATGGCAAGTAATTACTTTCGCAATATGCATGTGAAATCAAAAAATCTGAAAGAAAAATTGGTTGAGTTTGAAAGGATGGATTGATTTATGAATGTTGATTATATCAAATACGGTGATATTTATTTACCCGCATTGGAAGCACCAAAGGAGCATTACGACTTATGCAGATTTGGACACGCTTACTTAAGACATCTGAAGCAGAACAAGAGAAGCTTGTATTCGCAGATGATGATTACCGGAAAGCTTTTAAAGCATGTGGCACATGTGGATAAGCTTGCTAGGCAGATGTACGACGACATCATACGTGACAGAATCGGTGATGCACCGCCAAGGGAAAATCAGATGGAATGGGTTGGCTTTATGAACAATCTCCGCAACAGCGCCGAGGAAATCGTGTATAAGGAATTTATTTTCGAGGACGAGAAAATCAGAGAGGTGGAATTAGAACGATGAAAATATTATATCCCAATGGGTTTACACAAATCCCAAATAAAATACTTCGCAGCAAGGTGTTAAAGCCTTTGCAAAAGGTTGTGCTTGCAGTTTTATGCAGCTATGCCAACGATGAAAACCTTGCTTTTCCGTCGTACCAGACTATTGCAAATGACAGCGGAATCAGCAGAAGAAAAGCTATTGAAATCATAAGTGATTTGGAAAAGCTTGGCTGCATCAAAAAGATTGAACAAAAAAGCACAAAGGGCGATAATACCGCAAATGATTATGTGGTTCTGATAGGTGGTGCGGATTTTGCACTACCTGGTGAATCTCCTGCACTACCTGGTGAATGTGGTGCACCACCGGGTGGTGAATATCCTGCACTACGTGGTGAACGACGTGCACCCGAACAATATCTAGATAATAATATTAATAATTATTTTAATAATAACCATCAATCAATCACAGCGCACGAGATGGATGCGATGGAAAATCAGATCAAAGAAAACATTGATTATGAGATTTTAAAAGAGCGATATACAGACGGTATGCTTGAAGAAATTGTCAGCGTAATGGTAGAAGCAGTTTGCGGAACTGCACCGACAGTTCGCATCGGTGATAATGAATTTCCGAGAGAGGTAGTTAAATCTCAGATGCTGAAAATCAACAGCGAGCATGTGGAGTATGTAATTGACTGCATCAGGAAAAATACCACTAAGGTCAGAAACATAAAAGCCTATATGCTCAGATGCATTTACAGTGCTCCACAGACTATTTCACACTACTATACCGCAGAGGTGAATCACGATTTGTACGGAGTATAGCATAACAATGGTTATGTTGTAACAAGCACTGAATTTGGAATTACAAATTCGATTTTTAAGGGTTACCCCTAACACCCCAACACTTACGAAAGGAGCGAGATTATGAGAGAAAGAACGAAAACTTTTTCTGTAAGATTAAGTGAAAAAGAACACCAAAAACTGACCAACGCAATCGCCAGATGCGGCACGACGAAGTCGGCATTTATCCGTACAATCGCAAATCTCTACATACCAAAAGAGAGACCGCCGGATAAGTATTATGAGTTTATAAGCAAGCTTTCGGAGCTTGGTAATAACCTGTATCAGATATCCTCCGCTGCTAAAAATGATGGTGTCTTTGATGTAGCAAAGCTTGATGAACAGCTTAAAAATCTCGATGCCCTGCTACTTGAAATCAATAGCTTCTACACCGTACCGGATAAAATCAAGGGAGGCGATATGAAATGGCTACAACAAAAATATGGGACATCAAAGGAAGACTTGACAGTCTCATAAACTACGCTGCCAATCCCGAAAAGACCGACGGCAAGCGTTATAGTGAAACTCAGATTCAAGCCCTGCACGATGTTATGGAATATGCCTCCGACGATTATAAAACCGAGAAGAGATTGTATGTATCAGGTATCAATGCAACACCCGATACCGCAAAATATAAAATGCAACAAACAAAGCTCCGTTATGGAAAAACGGATGGCATTGTAGCATTTCACGCAATACAAAGCTTTAAGCCCGGGGAAATAACCCCTGAGCTGGCACATGAGATTGGGAAAATGCTTGCAAAGGAAATGTGGGGCGATAGATTCGAAGTGGTTGTTGCAACTCACCTTAACAAAGAGCATCTGCATAACCACTTTGTAATAAACTCAGTTTCTTTTGTTGATGGCAAGAAGTATTACGACAACACCGCAAATTATAATCGCATGAAAAAGATTTCTGATAGACTTTGCGAGGAACATAACTTGTCCGTAATACGTAACCCCAAGGGTAAAAGTAAGCATTATGCAGAATGGCTTGCAGAGAAAAAAGGCTATCCGACCATAAGAGGACAGATACGGGATGAGCTTGATGAGATTATAAAATGCTCTTATACGATGAAGGAGTTCTGGAGAATTCTCGAAGAACGTGGCTTTGTGATTTGCAGAAGAAAACCCCAATATGCATATACATCCTTTATTCCACCTTACGGAACAAAGCAGGTCAGATTGGATAAGCTTGGTCCCGATTACACAGAGGAAGCAATTATGGAAAGGATAAGAGCAGCAAGGAACGGTATAAGGATCGATAAAACAAAGCCGGATTACAATGCCTGGCTTAAGAAATATGAGCCGATAAAGCTCAAAGGCTTTAAGGCGCTGTATTATCATTATTTGTATCTGTTCGGGAAAATTCGTAAAAAAGAAACTCGGCAGAGAGTGTCATATTATCTGAGAGAAGAACTCACGAAATTTGAGCGCTATCAAAAGCAGTTCCACTTTCTGTACGAGAATGACATTGAGAACTCTGGTCAGCTTAATGAGATAAAGCAAGCGGTGGAAAACAAAATCTTAGAGTTGATTGCAAATCGGTCAAGGCTATATCACAAGCCTGATGCTAGAGGTGAAATAGCAGAGATAAACAAAGAACTGAAGGAACTGCGAGCGAAGGTGAGAATGTGTAATAATATTTTTGAAGATTCGGTGCGTATAAACGAGCATTATATCAAAGCAACGGAGCTTGAACAACAATCAGATTTTAAACAAAGAATAAATAAAAAATCTAAGGAAATGGAGAGATAAATATGAACTTTATAGAAGAACTGTATTACGGAAACTTAAATCCCAGCGAAAAAAGATATGATCGAGATTCGCAGTATGCAAAAGCTTTGGAAACATTTTGCAAGAACGAAAAAATCTTGTCGGAAATATTGAAGGGTGATGCATTAAAACGCTTCAATAAGCTTGTAGATGCGAGCGATGAGCTTTCAGCATGCACCGGAACTGAGAATTTTAAAATGGGTTTCATTCTTGGTGTTCAGCTTATGGCAGATTGCTTCAAGTATGATGCAACCACAATATTTAAAGATATTTAAGGAGGTCATTATGAAAATTTTAAAAGCTATTGTAATCTTTATTTTGGTCAGTGTTTTTACAACTACTACATACGCCGCAGAGGTGCCGAGAGAATCGGCACCCTGCAACTCAACCGAAGAAGCGATAATCACGGCAGAAGGACTTGTAGGCGATGTTTTAACGGATGTGCAAAATGGATTGGGATATGCCGATGCAAGAGCCAAGTCGAACAGAATTATTTTTAATGCTTTTCTGAACGGTCAGACAAACGGCTTCAGCTACGGAGAGCTTGTTGATATTGCCAACGGTGCAATTTTTCATTATAGGAATGCTTATCTTAGACCTAACTTCTATGCTGAAAATGTTGAGAGAATAAGAAGCATTGTTGCACCGGTAATTGATGATTATAAAAACGGAAAAATAACATACGCTGAAGCAGAATTTAATGCAAGAGTAAAAATCTATCAATCCATCAATCCGTTATTTGATCCCGACGTAGAATTTGCAAAAGATCCTATTTACAGAGATATTCCACCCGTTGACAACAGCTTATTTGCAATAGCAAGAAAGTTGATTTTGGAAAGCAAATAAAAATTAATTTAAAGCGGGATGAAGGCAAAAAGCTTGTTTTTATCCTGCTGTTCTTATACATAGAAAATTCAAAGAAATATTTCTTATAAATTTCTTTATAATTTCTACTTGACAATTTTAAATTCTTGTAGTATAATTCGGATTAAGAAAATCAAAGAAATTTAATTCTTTAAAATTGGAGGGCTTATTTATGCAGTATGAAACAATAATTTTAGAACTCTTATCTCGTATTAAAAAATTAGAAGAGGATGTTGAAGAACTTAAACAGTCTCGACAGAATAATGTTGTTGAGCAAGAAAACGCTACCTCTGTTTCCTCGGTTTCTTATACTAAAATGACTGATGAAATGATTGAAATTTGTTACAAGTGCGGTCAAATGGTTTTTAAAGGAGAAAATGCCCAGGAGCTTGCTGATGATGTTGCAGAAGAAACAGGAATGAATCGCAATTCTGCTTTTATGTATATCTATGTAGTAAGTAGTTTGTTATCCGGAGAGGTCTTCAAAAGAGCAATCAGTAAAAAGGCATTAGAGATATATTTCAAAAAGATTTTCCAAGATTACGGTAGCGAAGGTTTGAAAAAAGCAATAAAGGCTACAAGACTTCATATTGATTATCGTAGGAGTTGCGGTCATGCTGTAGATTCTATTGAAGAAGCATGTGACAAGGCAGAAGCAAGATTATAATAAAGGAGAAAACATCTTATGAAAATATCTATTAAATGTGATTGTGGAAATGAAGTAAAAATATTAGCTCCGTTAAGCAAGTATACACAGTTTAGGGATTATTTATCAAGTCAAAAGTTTTATATTGGAAATGTTAAAATTGAAGATTCCAATTTGAAAGAGTTTACAATTCAGTGTAATGTGTGCAAAAGCTGGATCGTATTAGGTGTAGATTAAATTACATAATGTGTGTAATCTATGATATGGTAACTTCTATTAACGAAATGATCATATAAGATTTTTATGTTATAGGTGAAGCAATGATAGAGAAAAAGATTGAGGACTTTGATCCTACAAATTTAGAGTTTACGTTTAATTTTACAAAAGACACCTGTGCTAAATTAAAAACAGGTATTTGTGAATTGGATGAAATTGATATAACTTACATCCGAAAACATGATGACATTCAGCTAAGACATCTAAGTCGTTGTCAACGAATTTATTATGGTTTGTTAGATAAAACAATTAAGACTATACCTCAAATTATGAAATGCAAATGTGGGCATTATGTTTGTAGCGATGGGCAGCACAGAATTTGTGTTGCACAAAGAATGGGCTTTAAGTTAGATGTAATTAAACTTGGAGATATTAGTGAAAACTGTGAGGTGTGTAGTCCTATAATTAATAATAAACAAGAAGTAACGAATATAGTGTTTGATGGAAAAAAGTTCTGCATCATTAAGAACGACTAAGAATTTTATATGATTATTTCTATAAAGTATATAAGCAGTTGTATTAATGTTAAGGAGATAATATATGAATAATACAGAAGAATTTTCTTTCCCGGAAATGAAAAAAGCTATTACAAGAGCTGGGAATCTTTTTTACCAATACAGAGCATGCCGACGAGATGCATCAACTATTTATGATATTGAGAATATTCGACATGGAGTTGTGTATGCAAGAACCCCGTTGGAAATGAATGATCCTTTTGATTCTATGATAGGTTTTTCCGTAGAAGAAATTTATGAGGAATGTATTGATTTGGCTTTAGAGCAAGTTGATACTACTTTGGATCACGAATTGAAATTGGTTATTAAAAATTTGCTTAAATATAGACTTCTAGGTGAAACATTAAGCTTTGTTGATTCGCTCAACAAATTAAAAAAGTACATACTTACTCAAAGTATAATAGCCCATGTGCCGTTGGCAAATTTTGCGCCATACATCGTAAGAGATGTGGACAAGCTTTATAAGAAGTGCCCGTGCGAAATTAAAAGATATCTTACTAAAGAAGCATTCTTGATTTTTGCCTTGATGATAAAATACTATAAAAATGATGAAATAGAAGAGAGTACAATTGTTGAAACATTGAAAATGGAAGATGTTCTAAAAGAATTGGAGGTTGTTGTTACAAATTCCAGAGATAACATTTACTTGCCATTTATTAAGGACTTTTTATCGAAATTGACAGTATCCTGCTTTAGTGCTAGCGGATGGGACAATCATCTTATGTGGTCCCACTATGCTAACTGTTATTCGGGGATATGCGTAGAATATGACTTTGAAAAAATGAACGAATTTATTGGGTTTATGTATCCTGTCGACTATTCCGATATACGACCAACAGTTTCGTTAAAAGATATGGGACTTAATAAATTTGAAAAAGATGCTGAAGGTAATTTAATTACTGATGAGGTAAATATAAAAGCAATTTTTTCTTACTTACTTAAGAAAAATAAATGTTGGAGTTATGAAGAAGAATGGAGACTCGTAAATGTTGAAGGCGAACCATATACCCCTTTATTCATCAATGCACCTTTTGTAAAATCAATAACGATAGGGTTAAACCTAGATGATATGTGTAAACAACTACTGTGGGATGTTTGCCAGGAAAGAAATATTGAATGTTATCAACTTATAATTAATGCTAGTGATTATACATTATCTCGAGAATTATTAACATCAGAATCTTTCATCTTTGACAAAGAAAAGGAAGAGCAATATATAAATCTTATTGCAGAACATACAGTTATTCTAAGTGAGAAAATGAAAACAAATACTCAGTCGTTAATAAAAGCTATAGAAGATGGGAATTTCGAAGCAACTTCTATGATTAACGTATTAACATATATGTTAGATTTCTTAAGTGATGCATTTTTTATGAAGATTTCATTTAATCGTTTTTGCAAAAATACAGGTGCCACCACAGATGATGTTATAAGCAATGAGCAAATAAGTACTGGTGTTTCGCAAATCATTGCTATGGTTTCTAAAACTAAGATTGAAATAGAGAGTGTTGAAAGTTCAGTGCTTAATCTTATGCTTTTGAAAAAAATCACACAAAAAGATATGATTGATGCGAAGAAATTGATTTCAGGAATCAAAGAAATGATAAAAAAGCACGAAGAAATTAAGTGGTTTGCGTTAGAGGATAAAATGGAAGATATATAGAAATAACTTTAGTAAATATGTAATCGGAGGATAGTTATGATAGAATTTATTTGTTATCCAAAATGTACAACTTGTCAGAAAGCACAGAAGTGGCTTGATGACAACAAAATAGAATACACCCTTCGTGATATAAAAGAAAATAATCCGAGTTTTGAAGAATTGACTCTCTGGTATAAAGTGAGTGGACTTCCTTTGAAAAAATTCTTTAATACTTCTGGTCTTTTGTATAAGGCAATGGAACTAAAGGACAAGCTTCCTGAAATGTCCGAGGAAGAACAGTTAAAACTTCTTGCAACGGACGGAATGCTTGTAAAGCGACCGCTTGTGATTGGTAAAGACTTTGTTTTGGTAGGCTTTAAGGAAAGCGAATGGATTGGAGTTTTATAAAGTGTTTAAGAGTTAAATAATAGTTTTTTAAATTAGTCAAGTGTAAATTACTCATTTATACTTGACTAATTTATTTTTATGTGCTATAATTTAGATAACCTAAAATGGAGGTCGTATATATGTTTATAGGCAGAGAACGTGAGCTTGATGCTCTGAACAAGCTTTATAAATCGAATAAATTTGAATTTGCGGTTATCTATGGCAGACGCCGTGTAGGTAAAACTGCGCTCATAAATGAGTTTATTGGTGATAAAAAAGCCATTTACTTTATGGGTGTTGAAAGTAATGCAAAGCAGAATCTTGAAAACTTTTCAAAAAGCATTATGGAGTTTGCAAGTGGTATTGAAACGGGGCGTGCGAAGTTTTTTCTGTAAATTTACCTTTCTGTGGTAAAAAGTGTGTTTTTAGGGCAGGGCTTTCAAATCCTGCCCTAACTATAATATATCATAAAATTTCCGTCATGTCAAGG
>Ga0256406_1000664_pt1 | contig 61164 bp, 42 predicted proteins | sample RumenRJG_03DNA_FD_185986 | JGI IMG/M metagenome (GOLD analysis project Ga0256406, IMG submission 185986) | Bovine rumen microbial communities from Lethbridge, Alberta, Canada - RJG_03 | ecosystem: Host-associated > Mammals > Digestive system > Stomach > Rumen | place: Canada: Alberta | collected... | reverse complement strand
ATGTTTTCACACTTTCGAAATCCATCCGAGTCTCCGTTCGAAAATTGAAATTTATTTGAATTTTCGAGGATGTGTTTTACTGTTCAGTTGTCAATGTTCATTTACGTTATTTCTGTGTTTCTTCTGTATTGCCCTGCTGTCTCTCGCGACAGCTTCCTCATAATACGACTCCGTCCATTCGATGTCAACAACTTTTTTCAATTTTTTTATTTTTGTTATCGCTTTAAATCGATGAAGTCGTCTCAGTGCCCGATCAGACTGATGGCCTGCCTGATGTTTTCTACCGGCATCAGTTCCACATCAAACTGTTCCCGCGACCTTGAAAGAGACCTCATATTGGCCTTTGGCAGGATCACTTTCCTGAATCCCAGTTTCTGTGCTTCGCGGACTCTCTGCTCCGCCATGGCAACAGAACGTATTTCGCCCGAGAGGCCCACTTCGCCGAATACCACCGTATCCGCAGACACCGGCTGATCTTTCTGGCTGGACGCAATGGCCATCAGTATCCCCAGGTCCACTGCCGGCTCCGACATATGAACCCCGCCCGTAATGTTGACATACGCGTCACTGTCCGAGAGACTGATATGACCTCTTTTTTCCAGCACGGCCATGAGCAGGTTCACCCTGTTGTAATCAATACCATTCGTCGTTCTTCTCGGAAATCCGAAATTTGTCCGGCAGACAAGCGCCTGAATCTCAATCATCACAGGTCTTGTTCCTTCCATCGCACAGGCCACGACAGATCCCGAAGCATCCTCCGGCCTTCCCTCGAGCATAAAGGCTGAAGGATTTTCCACCTCCGCAAGTCCTTCGGATCTCATTTCAAAGACACCGATCTCATTCGTGGAGCCGAAACGGTTTTTCGCCGCACGCAGAATCCGATATGCCTGCGTTCTGTCTCCCTCGAAATAAAGAACCGTATCCACCATATGCTCCAGCACTCTGGGACCTGCCACATTCCCGTCTTTCGTCATATGACCGACGATAAAAACCGGAATTTCCAGCGTTTTGGCGATGCGGAGCAGCACGCCGGTAGACTCCCTCACCTGGGAAACACTTCCCGGTGACGAAGTGACACTTTCGTTATACATGGTCTGAATGGAGTCAATCACCACCAGCTCCGGCTTTGTCTTCTCTATGACAGCCTCTACCTCATCGAGATCCGTCTCGCAGAGAAGGCGCAGCGAATCGGAAAAATCGCCGATCCGGACCGCTCTCATCTTGATCTGCTGGAGAGACTCCTCACCAGACACATACAGAACCTGCCGGTTCTGAGCGGCAATATTACGGCACACCTGCAGAAGAAGCGTTGATTTGCCGATACCGGGATCACCTCCGATCAGAATCAGCGATCCCTTTACAATGCCGCCTCCGAGAACACGGTCAAGTTCACTGCTGCCCGTCGGAATTCTTTCTCCGGATTTCATATCGATCTCGGACAGTGTCTTCGGTTCTGCCGCCGTTCTGCTGCTTCTGCCGGCTCCCCTGGATGCTGACGTCTTTGGCGCCGACGGTTCCTCGACAAAAGTGTTCCATTCATGACAGGCGGGACACTGTCCCATCCACTTTGTTGATTCATACCCGCAGTTCTGACAGTAATAAACAGTCTTGCCCTTTGCCACTTTGGTCCCCCAGTCCGTCTTATGGTGTAGCCGCTTCGCATGCCCGAAAACTGTCTGCGTGTCGACGGCTTAATACAGCAGGACTCCGGAACAGCCATTTCTGTTCCGGAGTCCTGTCTCAGAAGAAATTTTCACAGGGGATACCGTTCCCCTGTCCGAAAATCATTCAGATACGCATATTATTTGCGGATAACTCTGACATTTACCTTCGTTCCCTCTGACAGTTCCACACTGAAAGAGAGCTTTCCGCCCATGCCTGTCATGATATGACCTGCATTGACATTGTCAAAAAGCACCTGATAATCCGTATCTTCTTCCACGCCCAGCGTAATCTGCGCGTCCTCCGGTCCTTCTACATCAAACGCCATGCCGGCGTCACTGATTTTCATATTGGTCACTGTCGTACCCGGCACGGATTCATAGACAAAGGTCTCATTAATTTCAAGTCTGGTAAGCTCCCGGAATGTCTTTACCTTGCACAGGCTTCCCTGGTATTCATAATCCGAAAGCTTTTGCTTTGTCTGCTCCTCGTAATTTCCGAAGCTCAGAGAACCATCCGGTTCTGTACGAAGCAGTTCCTTTACAACAGCCATCTCTTATGCCTCCTGAATCATCAATCAAAATTTCCGATAAGCTGAGTATACAATAATGTCGTCATTTTCTCAATGCAAAACGACACCGCCGACGCTTCATCCGGCTTCTGACCGGTGATACCGTACACTTCCTGCCGGAAGCATCGACCGCGTCATCTGCCGGCTTCATTTCTGACGCGGAAGGTCACTTTGCCGTCGCGGTATACGGCAGCGACCGTATCTCCGCGTTTCACGCGTCCTGCAAGTATTTCCTCTGCCAGCGGATCCTCGATTTTTGTCTGGATCGCCCGTTTGAGCGGACGGGCCCCGTAGCGGCTGTCGAAGCTGTCATCAATCAGATGCCGGCGGGTATTTTCCGTCACATTCAGACGGATGCCCATCTGATTTTCGCAGCGGCCGGTCAGATCCTTCAGAAGAATATTGATAATCTCCTTCATGTCGTTCTTCGTCAGTGCATGGAAGACGAGAATATCATCAATACGGTTCAGAAATTCCGGACGGAACTGCTGACGCACTTCCTCCATGACCTGGGATTTCATGTGCTCGTAATCCTGCTTTTCATTTTCCGTCGTCATGAAGCCGAGTTTCTTCGGCTGCACAATCCGGTTCGCACCGGCGTTTGAAGTCATAATAATGATGGTTTCCTTAAAGCTGACTTTCCGCCCCTGTGCATCCGTGATATGCCCGTCGTCGAGCACCTGCAGCAGAACGTTGAAAACATCCGGGTGCGCCTTTTCAATCTCATCAAACAGAACGACGCTGTACGGATGGCGGCGGACTTTCTCCGAAAGCTGTCCGCCTTCTTCATAGCCCACGTAGCCAGGCGGCGAACCGATCAGTTTGGAGACGCTTGCCTTCTCCATATACTCGGACATATCTACCCGGATCATGGCGTCCTCACTGCCGAACACCGCCTCGGCAAGGGCTTTCGAAAGCTCCGTCTTGCCGACACCGGTAGGGCCGAGGAACAGGAAGGATCCGATAGGTCTCTTAGGGTCTTTCAGACCCACTCTTCCCCTTCTGACAGCCCTCGCCACAGCTTCAACAGCTTCATCCTGACCGACCACGCGCTGATGCAGGATTTTTTCGAGACGGCTCAGCCGCTTCGACTCCGCCTCTGCGATCCTCTCCAGCGGTATATTGGTCCAGACGGAGACCGTCCTGGCGATCTCGTTCGCATCCACGACAAGCCTTCTCGCTGCTCTCTTCCGGACGGGTTTCGGCATCGTCTCCTCAACCGGCGCCTGATTTTTTCTGGCTTCCCGAAGTTCTGACAGTCTTTCAAAATCGCCGCGGCGCAGTGCATCTTCCTCCGCCTTTACGATTTCTTCGTCCGTCATCCGGTTCATTTTACCGGTCTTTTTGTCCGTTACGGAAATCCCGGAGGTCTTCTCCGCGTTTCCGGAAAGTCCGGTCTTTTCCGCCGCGGCGGAATTTTTCTCATAGGTCCCGAGCTGTACATGTGAAGATGCCTCATCGATCAGATCGATGGCCTTGTCAGGCTGAAAACGGTCATTGATGTATCTCGTGCTCATCTGCACGGCCGCCTTCAGTGCATCATCGGTGATCACAACGCCGTGATGTTTTTCATACAGACCGCGGACACCCTTCAGGATCTGAACGGTCTCTTCTTCCGTCGGTTCTTCCACCGTGACCGGCTGAAATCTGCGTTCCAGTGCGGCATCTTTTTCTATATGCTTCCGGTATTCCGTGATGGTTGTCGCTCCGATCACCTGAATTTCGCCGCGTGCCAGAGAAGGTTTCATGATATTCGACGCATCCAGTGCCCCTTCAGCATCACCGGCGCCGATGATGGTATGAATCTCGTCAATAAACAGAAGCACGCGACGATCCGCCGCTGCTTCCGCCAGAACTTTCTTGATCCTCTCCTCGAATTCTCCGCGGTATTTGGTACCTGCCACCATACCTGACAGATCCAGCGCCATGACACGGCGGTCCTTCATGCTGTCCGGAACCGTGCCCTGTGCAATGCGGATCGCGAGTCCTTCCACGATGGCGGTTTTGCCCACACCGGGCTCGCCGATCAGGCACGGATTATTCTTCTTCCTGCGGCTGAGGATCTCAATCACCCGGGTGATTTCCCTGTCCCGTCCGATGACCGGATCCAGTTTTTTCTTTGCCGCCAGTTCCGTCAGATCCCGGCTGTACTGCTGAAGTGTCGGTGTCGGCGTATGAGATGCCGTTGTCTGCGCGGATACTGCTCTGTTGCGGAGCGCATTCAGCTCCGCCCGCTGCTCCTCCGGCGTCTCTCCCATGGCCTGGAGAACAGATGTATAAAGTCTGGTTATATTCACTCCCGCCATTCTCAGAAGCTGATATGCCTCGCAGTTGCTCTGATTCAGTATGGCCATCAGAATATGTTCCGTGCCGGCCAGTTTTTCATTGTGTTCCGAAGCGATATTCACCGCCTCATGCAGTGCTTTCACCGCCCTCGGGGTATAGTCCGGTTTCGACAGAAGTGCATTGTCCGCCGGTTTCTCAATGATTCCCTTGATCAGACCGAGAATCTGCGCTTCTCTTACATCTGCCTCCCCCAGAACGACGGCTGCCGTGCCTGTTTTTTCTCTGAGCAGGCCGACGAGCAGATGCTCCGTCCCCGTATGCGGGTGGCCTTCATCGACAGCAGTCTTCATCGCCAGCGATATGGCGGTTCTGGCCTGTGCTGTAAATGCCTGATTCATAAATGATGTCCTCTCACATAATGCCAGTTTTATATAAAATGAGCCGCCGTCACCGGCGGCTCCATCATCATGACGCTTTCTTTCTTCCGCAGCAGTTCTTGTATTTCTTGCCGCTTCCGCACGGACACGGATCGTTCGGGTAGATTTTTTTGCCCTTCACGATGGTGTTCATCTTCTTTGCTTCCAGGTAGAGTTCTTTCTTTCTGCCGGCATCAAAAATCTGATCCCACTGCGGCAGACCGTAGAGCCAGTCCGCCCGTGCGTCAACCATGTTCTTATACAGTTTCTCCTTATCGAAGGCAAGGCTGACCTCGGTATCCTCCGTCATGGTATCAATCGGATTCGGCTCTTTGAGAGATTCCTGGATGCCGTCAAGGAATCCGGTCATATGAAGGACATCCAGGCCGTACTTCTCAGCCAGTTCCTTCACGGTTCCCTTTACTTCCTCATCAGGATTCTCAAGCAGCTTCTCATAGATCCCCTTCTCCATCAGGAAATACTCCTGCCAGAAACTGCGGAGCTTGTTCTTGTCCTGTTTCTCATTGTAGGCAATTGCCTTCCAGTCTTCCATCAGTGTTGCCATTGCATTCATTCTCCTTGTTCTGTTTTCTATAATTATTCATTCAGTCAGCGAAGTAACGGACGCCGCTCTCAAAAAGCTTCATGTCCTGTTCGCCGTAGATATTGATGGATACGCCCGTGCCGCGGCGTTCTGCGTGACACATCTTGCCGTAGATTCTTCCGTCCGGGCTGGTAATTCCCTCAATATTGAAATAAGACCCGTTGATATTCCAGTATTCGTCTGTTGTGAAGTTACCGTCTATATCACAGTAGCGGGTCGCAATCTGACCGTTGTCACGGAGCTTCCGGATCCACTCGCTGTCAGCGACGAAACGTCCCTCGCCGTGGGATGCCGGCATCGTGTAAACGCCGCCGAGATCGCAGCCCTGAAGCCATGGCGACTTCTTCGATACCACTTTGATGTAAGCCATCTTGGAGATATGTCTGTGTACGGTATTGAAAGTCAGCGTCGGAGAATCCTCCTTCTGACCCGTAATATCTCCGTAAGGAACCAGACCGAGTTTGATCAGTGCCTGGAAACCGTTGCAGATACCGAGAACCAGTCCGTCACGCTTTGCGAGCATATCCTGAACCGCTTCTCTGATCTTCTCATTTCTGAATGCCGTAGCGAAGAACTTGGCGGATCCGTCCGGTTCGTCACCTGCGGAAAATCCGCCGGGGAACATGATGATCTGTGCCTGTTCGATACCTTTTCTGAATTCATCCACGGAGTCAAGGATATCCTGTGCGTTCTGATTGCGGAATACCTTCGTGATGGTGCGCGCACCGGCATTTTCAAAAGCTCTTGCACTGTCATACTCACAGTTGGTTCCGGGGAATACGGGGATGAACACGGTCGGCTTCGCAAGTTTATGCGTGCAGACGGCGATTTCTCCTCCTCTGCAGCATCCGGTGTCCTCAACACCTGTATCCTTCGGCGCCACACCCGAAACCGGTTTGAATACACCGCTCAGGGTACCCATCCAGGTCCGGATCGCTTCATCGACCGGAATCGAAGTATTGCTGTAAGAGAATACGCCGTCATCGGTCACCTCGCCGATAACCGTATAGGTGCAGGCGAGTTCTCCGACCTTCTCCTGCGGCACCTCCAGAATCATATCGCCGAAATACGGGCTGAACAGATCACGCGGATCCACGCTGTGCTCGATTTTTACACCCAGCTTATTGCCGAAAGCCATCTTCGACACGGCTGCCGCAATACCTGACCGCTCAACCACATAGGCGGCTGCGACGCGGCCTGCCTGCATGTCCTGATGAACGCGGTCATACAGGTCCATAACGCCGTCATAATCCGGAAGCTCGTACTCATCCTTCGGAATATGAATCCATACCAGTCTGTCGCCGGCTTTTTTCAGTTCCGGCGTCAGCACATCCTTCAGATGGGCGACGTCAACCGCGAAAGATACCAGCGTCGGAGGTACATCGATATCATTGAAGGTTCCTGACATGGAATCCTTGCCGCCGATGGAGGCAAGACCATAGCGGAGCTGTGCCTCATAGGCACCGAGCAGTGCGGAGAACGGCTGGCTCCAGCGCTCAGGATCCTCCGTCATGCGGCGGAAGTACTCCTGGAAGGTAAAATGAATCTTCCTGAAATCGCCGCCTGCCGCAACAATTTTGGCCACAGACTGTGTGACAGCATAAACAGCACCGTGATAAGGGCTCCAGCTGGAAAGATACGGATCAAAACCGTAAGCCATCATGGTGACGGTCGTGGTTTCTCCTTTAAGCACCGGTACTTTCGCTACCATGGCCTGCGTCTCTGTCAGCTGATATTTTCCTCCGTAAGGCATAAGAACACTGCCTGCGCCGATGGAGGAATCGAACATCTCGACAAGGCCCTTCTGAGAGCATGTGTTCAGATCCGCCAGTGTGTCAAGCCACTTCTGTCTGACATCGCTGATGTCTCCGCTTCTTCTCAGTGCGGAATCCGCGGGATCCGGAATATCCACATAAACATCCGTTTCCTGATGAGCGCCGTTGGTGTTCAGGAACGCGCGGGACAGGTTGACGATGTCTTTTCCTCTCCAGTTCAGGACAAGTCTCGGCTCCTTCGTGACGACAGCCACCTTCACTGCTTCCAGGTTCTCCTCTGCCGCATAGGCAAGGAACTGATCCGCGTCTTCGGGGCTTACCACAACAGCCATACGTTCCTGGGACTCGGAGATGGCGAGCTCCGTTCCGTCAAGGCCGGCATACTTCTTCGGTACTTGGTCAAGGTCTACCGTCAGACCGTCGGCAAGCTCGCCGATGGCCACCGATACGCCGCCGGCACCGAAGTCGTTGCACTTTTTGATGATTCTGGACACCTCCGGGCGTCTGAACATGCGCTGAAGCTTCCGCTCCGTCGGCGCATTTCCTTTCTGTACCTCCGCGCCGCAGGTCTCGAGAGACTGCGTGGTGTGGATTTTTGATGAACCGGTTGCACCGCCGATGCCGTCGCGTCCGGTTCTGCCGCCGAGCAGAATAATGATGTCGCCCGGATCGGAGTTCAGACGTTTTACGTCCTTTCTCGGCGCAGCACCCATGACGGCACCGATCTCCATTCTCTTTGCGACATAATTCGGATGATAAATCTCCTTGACATACCCTGTGGCCAGACCGATCTGGTTGCCGTAGGAACTGTAGCCGTGAGCAGCATCACGGGTGAGCGTCTTCTGCGGAAGCTTGCCCTCGAGCGTCTCGGAAACAGGTTTCGTCGGATCAGCCGCACCGGTGATTCTCATGGCCTGATATACGTAGGTACGGCCGGAGAGCGGATCACGGATCGCACCGCCCAGGCAGGTCGCTGCGCCGCCGAAAGGTTCAATTTCCGTCGGATGGTTATGTGTCTCGTTCTTGAAGTTGATCAGCCACTCGTCGTATTTTCCGTCTACATCGACGGGAACGATGATGGAGCAGGCATTGATCTCGTCTGACTCTTCCTGATCGGTGAGTTTGCCCTGTTTCTTCAGAATCTTTGCGCCGAGACAGGCCAGATCCATCAGGCAGATGTATTTATCGTCGCGCCCTTTGTACAGGACGTCAAAATCATTGCGGTAGCGCTCCCAGCTCTTACGGATCGGAACGGCATATTCGCCGTCACCGAACGTCACATTCTTCAGCTCGGTCGCAAAGGTCGTGTGACGGCAGTGATCGGACCAGTAGGTATCAAGCACACGGATCTCCGTCAGCGTGGGATTGCGCTTCTCGTCATTTCTGAAATAATTCCGGATAAACTGAAAATCTTTGAAAGTCATCGCCAGATTCAGCGAGTCGTAGAGCTTCTTCAGGTCATCATCCTTCATGTCGATGAAACCGTCGAAGACTTTGATATCCTGAGGTTCAGGGAAATCCATGACAAGAGTCTTTGGTTTTTCGGGAGAAGCTTCTCTTGAATCCACAGGATTGATGCAGTGATGCTTGATGATCTCGAGATCCCCGTCACTCACGTTTCCTTCGATCACATACGTTGTCGCCGTGCGGATCACAGGCTCCTCGCTGCCGTTCAGGAACTGAATGCACTGTACTGCAGAATCCGCTCTCTGGTCAAACTGTCCGGGGAGATACTCCACGGAAAAAGTCTTCGACCCGGCACTGACAGGGAAGGTCTCCTTATAAAGAATGTCTACCGGGGGCTCTGCAAATACCACGTGACAGGCCTGTTCGAATACGTCGTCGCTGACATTTTCGACATCGTAACGGATCAGGATTCTCACACCCGTCACACCGGAAACGCCCATATAGTGGCGGATCTCGTGACTGAGGTCGCGTGCCGCTCCGGCAAACTCAGGTTTCTTTTCTACGTAAACTCTTCTGACTGTGCTCATCTGCTCTTCCTTTCTTAGGGTGTCAAAAGTAAATTTACCTGCACCTTCACAGAATAACACAGATTACTTCAGAAGGGAATAATCGGACTTGTTTCAAAAATAATGGATCTTCTGGTAAAATAATGTCCCGAAAAGGAGAGATTTTGACTTATGAATGCGATAATCTGTACGATTCTGATTCTGGCGCTGATTTTTCTTCTCTACCTGTGGCTGATTCATCCTTCCACGGGAAAAAGAGAAAGTTTCGGTAAATTCACAGAGAAGTCTTACGCGCACCGCGGACTGTGGGACCTTTCGCTGGGTATTCCGGAAAATTCCATGCCGGCTTTTCAGAGAGCTGTGGAGAAGGGATACGCCATTGAACTCGACGTCCATCTGACAAAGGACCATCAGCTTGTTGTCTTCCATGACGACACCCTGAAACGGGTCTGCGGTGTGAAGGGTACCCCGGAATCGCTGACCATGGAAGAGCTGCAGAAGCTCCCGCTCTCAGGCACAGCAGAACACATGCCTTCTCTCCGGGATGTTCTCGCTCTGGTCAGAGGGCTCACACCGATCCTTGTGGAAATCAAACAGCCCACCCTCCATTCGGAAATCTGCCGGTATCTGGAGCCTGTGCTCTCAGCCTACGAGGGACCGTACCTCATCGAATCCTTCAACCCTTTCGCCATCCGGAACTATAAGAAGCTGAATCCCTGCCCGCTCTTCGGCATTCTTTCCGAACGCTATGCCGCGTCACTGAAAATCAGCCCGCTGGTAAAAATCCTCTCGACGGCACTGATTTTCAATGTCATCTGCCGCCCCGATTTCATCGCCTACAACTTCCGCACAGACAATGTCACCTCGCTGTGGCTCATCAGAAAGCTGTATCATGTGCCGCTGTTCGCCTGGACGGTCAGAAAGCCTTCAGAATTAAAAAACTGCGCCGCACGGTACGACGCAGTCATTTTTGAGAAGTTTCTGCCCTGAATGTATTTTCATGCTTCTGCAGGTTCGGTCAGAAGTAATACTATACTTTCTCGAGTTTTGCAAAAGAAGCGAACATGCGCTTGACGCCGTAATTTTCAAAATCCACGGTCACCTCGAAGTCCTTCGGACCGTCTTTGACCGCCATGACCTTCCCGACGCCGAATTTCACATGGCGCACCGTATCTCCGACGCCGTAATCCAGGTGATCCGCCTTTTTCACGCGGAAAGACGCCGCATTGAACTTCGGCTTCTGTCTCAGTCCCTGCTCCGTCGGATTGTGATACGACGCAGAGCCGTAAACGCCCCCTGAACCGCTGTTCCCGAATGAGGAGCTGCGCGTCACAGCGGAGCTTTTTCTTCCGCCGCTGAACACGGTCTCCCGGCTGCCGCTGTAGATATTCCCGCCTCCGGTGCGGAACAGTTCCTCCGGAGAACGGGCAGGACCTCGGAGGAAATTTCTGGTATCGGTTGTCTCCCTTTCCAGTTCCACATACTCTCTCGGGATCTCCCGGACAAATCTGGACGCAATCATCGGTGTATTCTCACCCCGGACCATCCGCCAGTGTGCCGCGGAGAGCGTCAGATTTTTCCGCGCCCTCGTGATACCCACGTAGCAGAGACGCCGCTCCTCCTCCAGATCGTCTTTGTTTCCTGTGCCGATCGACATATAGCTGGGGAAAGTTCCCTCTTCCATGCCGACCATGTACACATTGTCAAATTCCAGTCCCTTTGCACCGTGCAGTGTCATCAGCAGCACGTAGTCGCTGCCTTCCTCCACGCTGTCAATATCCGCCACCAGAGAAACCTGCTGCAGAAAATCCGTGAGCGAAGGATGCTCCGTCCCGTCATCGTAATCCTGCGCCTTGGAAATCAGTTCATTAATGTTCTCGATTCTGGCCCGGGCTTCATCCGTATCCTCGGCTTCGAGCGCCGTGACATACCCCGTATCCTTGATCACCTGATCCAGCATCTCGCGGACACCCGGTGTATGCCCGTCCTTCTGTTCTTCTTCATCCTTCGGAAGCCGGCTTCTGTATTTCTCAATCTGATCCGTAAACTTCCTGATTTTTGCTCCCGCCCTGCCAAGGCCCGGTATGTTCTCCGGGTGCAGCAGCGCGTCATAGAAGCTGATGCCGTTTTCCGACGCAAAGGCCGCCGCCCTTCCGATGGTTGTCGCGCCGATGCCTCTCTTCGGAATATTGATGATTCGCTCGCAGGCGAGGTCGTCTCCGGAACTGTCTATGGTCTTCAGGTACGCCAGCAGATCCTTGATTTCCTTTCGTGCATAGAAGTTGACGCCGCCGACGATTTTGTAGGGAATGTTCAGCGAGACAAATTTCTCCTCGAACAGACGGGACATCGCGTTTGCCCGGTAAAGCACGGCAAAATCCGAATAATGAGCCTTTCCGGCTGCCATGAGATCACTGATCTCATCCGCCACAAACTCCGCCTCATCATATCCGCTCTCAAATTCACGGAACCTGACCTTCGATCCCTCGCCGTTTTCCGTCCAGAGTGTCTTTTTCTTTCTCCCCTCGTTGTGGGAGATCACTTCATTGGCCGCGTTCAGAATATTCTGCGTCGACCGGTAATTCTGTTCCAGACGGATCGTCTTTGCTTCCGGATAGACCTTCTCAAAATCCAGAATATTCCGGATGTTCGCGCCGCGGAACTTGTAGATGGACTGATCGTCATCTCCGACCACACACAGATTATGATATCGGGAAGCGAGCAGCTCGATGAAACGGAACTGCGCGGTGTTCGTATCCTGGTACTCGTCCACCATGATGTAGCGGAAACGTTCCTGATACGCGGCGAGCACATCCGGATTTTTCTCCAGAAGCGTCACGGTGCTGACCAGAAGGTCATCAAAATCCATGGCGTTGTTCTGCTTCAGCCGCTTCTGATAGGCGCGGTAGCAGTCCGCAATTTTGCGGTCCATCCAGCTCTCAGCTTCAGCCGCGACCTGATCCGGATCCTTCAGTTCATTTTTGGCTGCCGATACCGCCGCCAGCATCGAGCGCTCCTTAAACACCTTCGTATCCAGCATGAGCGACCGGATCACTTCCTTCATGACCTGACGGCTGTCGTCCGTATCATATATATGAAAGTTTCTGTCATAGCCGATCCTGTCGCCGAACCTGCGAAGCATGCGGCAGCAGGTCGAATGGAACGTCATGACCCAGACGCTTTCCGATCCGTTTCCCACCAGCCGGTCCACACGTTCCCGCATCTCTCCGGCCGCCTTGTTGGTAAAAGTGATCGCCATGATATTCCAGGGGCGCACACCCATACGGTCAATCAGATAGGCGGTCCGGCAGGTCAGCACCCTTGTCTTTCCGGATCCCGCTCCCGCCAGGATCAGCAGCGGTCCCTCCGTCGTCTTTACGGCCTCCAGCTGCTGTTCATTCAGATTTTTCAGATAATCCTGCGTCTGCAAAACTCTACCTGCTTTCCGCCTGACCGGAGAAAAATCTCCGCCGGCCGGCACATGTCATTGATCACGTTTTCATGGATACTGAAGAATGTCATCCGTTTCTTCTCTGCGAACCGGAGAACGGAAATACAGTACGCCGCTGCGTAAAAAAGCCGTCCGGCAGACCGGACGGCCACACGTATGTACGATTATAATACAAAGAAGCGTTTTTGCAAGATGATCACTTGCCCATCGCGTCAGACTGTTACGGTTCACTCATGTCAGCAACAGTCGCACACAAGGGATTCAGACGCGACGCGCTCTCGCTGGTCCTCAGCGCAGCGGTGCATAAATTCATCCTTCGCTGTCGCTCGGATTCATCAGGCACCGGCGCCTGCGGATGTCGCCTCTGAATCCCCTGTGTACTCCGTGGCTCTACTTCATTAACGTCGGGCTCATGACTTTCCGGCGGCAAGTCCCGGATTCTTCATTTCCTTCTGTTTGCTGAAATACTTCTTCACCTCCGCAACGACGACACCGTTCAGTGCAACCAGTGCGATCAGGTTCGGGATAGCCATCAGGCCGTTCACAATATCTGCAATGGTCCATACAGCGGAAACCGTCATGTACGGTCCGATAAATACGCAAAGGATATAAAGAAAACGATAAATACTGGTCGCCTTTTTACTGTTATGAGTGAGATAGTCAAGGCAGCGCTCGCTGTAGTAGTCCCAGCCGAGGATCGTCGTAAAGGCAAAGAAAATGAGGCAGACCATCAGCAGGAAAGAAGACAGCTGTTCCGGGAAGGGCAGGCCGATCTGGAAAGCCTTTGTTGTGATCTGAACACCTTCCAGTCCCTCAATCTCCCAGGCATCCGTAAGAACAATGGTCAGTCCGGTCATCGTGCAGATGATCAGGGTATCGATGACGGTGCCGAGCATGGAGATCAGGCCCTGACGCACCGGCTCATCTACCTTGGCTGCTGCTGCCGCGATCGGCGCACTGCCGAGACCTGCCTCATTGGAGAAGATACCTCTCGCAATACCCTTCTGCATGGCCATCACCATGGCACCGAGCGCACCGCCTGCCGCAGCGCGAAGTCCGAAAGCGCTCTCGACAATCTCAACGATGGCACCGGGAATGGCCGGCAGATGAGTGAAGATAACGATCAGAGAAATGGCAATATACACAATTGCCATGAACGGCACGATTTTTTCAGCAACACTCGAAATTCTCTTCAGGCCGCCAATGATAACCAGAGCAACCAGCAGCGTCAGAATCAGACCTGCGATTACCGTTACCCAGGAGAGCTGAACGCCGACGATCGTAACGGGATGCTTCACGTCAGGATCAAAAAATCCCTGCACTGCACTGGTGATGCCGTTGATCTGTGAGAAGGTTCCGATGCCCCAGAGACCGACCAGAAGACCGAAGAAGGCAAAAATCTTCGCCAGCCATTTCCAGCGGGGACCCATGCCGTTTTCAATATAGTAGAAAGGTCCGCCGACGATGTGGCCGTCTTCTGCCTGTGTCCTGTACTTCACGGCAAGCGTGCACTCGGAAAACTTCGTTGCCGTGCCGACAAGGGCGGCAATCCACATCCAGAACATGGCGCCCGGTCCGCCTGCCGCAATAGCTGTTGCAACACCTACGATATTTCCTGTTCCGATCGTAGCTGAGAGCGCCGTGCACAGCGCCTGAAAGCTGCTGACATCACCGGTGTTTTTCCCGTTTTTATCCTTGCTTTCTTTTGAAAACAGGTATTTAAACCCGAGTCCCATCTTGCGGAACTGAAGTCCGTGAAGACGGATCGTGAGCAGCAGGCCCACCGCGAGGATCGCTACAATCAGCGGAATTCCCCATACATAATTGTCAATCTTGTTCAGCAGTTCTGTAAATGCCTCCATTACCCTTTCATCCTCCTCAGTTTTAGTTTTGTCCGGTTTCGTATCCGGACGGTAAGGGATAAAGAAGACGTCTCCTGGACATGCGCTCATGTAAAAACGCGCACGAAAAAAGAGCCAATCCATGTCGGATCAGCTCTCTAAAGAGTAAGAACGGTTAATGCATAGAGACTATGCTCTGTCCGTTTGCCTGAGAGATCAGACGGAATCCGGCTGTTCTGCGACCGGAATCCACGTCTTTACACCTTCGGCGCCCTCTAAAGGGACTCTCCAGAGATCATCACGAAGGCAATAGTACTCCCTTTCTGCTGATGTGTCAAACTATACTTTGATTCGGGCGGCCGATGGAGATACACGGCGAATGTGACCGGAGCGAACAGGGTGATGCATCCGACGATGCCGGACCCGAAAATCAGTGCTCAATCTGCCCCCTTAGTGCCCGCTATGTGTGCCCTGATCAGCATGCCTGTCGGTGTTGCGGCCAGTCCGCCCTCGCCTGTTTCGCGGAGGGTGCTGTCCATCCGACGGCCGATTGCCTTCATGGCATCGATGACTTCGTCCGGCGGGATCCGGCTCCTGATGCCGGCAAGCGCCAGGTCCGCCGATGTCAGCGCGTTGACGGCACCCGTTACGTTCCGCTTGACGCACGGAACCTCAACCAGACCTGCAACCGGATCGCACGCGAGGCCGAGCAGATTTTTCAGGGCCAGCGCTGCTGCATGGCAGATGGTTTCGGCACTGCCGCCGAGCAGTCCTGCCAGCGCTCCGGCCGCCATGGCTGAGGCGGAACCGATCTCTGCCTGACATCCGCCCTCGGCGCCCGCGAGACAGGCGCGGCAGGCGATGACTTCTCCGATGCCGCCGGCCGTATAGAGAGCTTCCGCCATGGCTCTGTCGTCGAAACCCCACCGTTCCTGTGCACTGATCAGCACGGCGGGGACGACGCCGCAGGATCCCGCCGTCGGAGCGGCAACGATCCGCTTCATGCAGGCGTTTGACTCCGCGATCTTCAGTGCGCGTTCTATGACGGCAGAGGTAAAATCATCGCAGATCATCTCGTTTCTTTCACGGCGGGCGTGGATTTTTGCCGCATCTGTTCCCACAAGACCGCTGCGGGACTTCAGCTTCGGGTCATATTCTGTCTCCGACGTCTTCATGGCCTGCCAGATACCGTCCATATACTGAAGCGACTGTTCTTCACTGATGCCCTGCTCCTTGCAGTCATCCAGCATGACCGGCTTCCAGAACGGCACGCCCTTCTCCGTGGCTTCGTCTGTAATCTGTTTCAGTGAATGATACATATCATACCCCGCTTTCCGGCTCTTCCATGGAAAGGTAGATCACCTTGATCACACCTTCCAGCCTGGTCAGCCATTTCACGGCTTCCGCCGGGATTTCCTGATCGCACTCGATGACCATGGCAGCCTTCCCGCCGCGGTTTTCGCGCACCAGCTGCATGGCGGCGATATTCACGCTTTTATGCTCGAGCATGGACGTCACTTCGGCCACATGTCCCGGCTGATCCACATTCTGTACGATCAGTGTCGGGCATTCTCCGCTGAAGGATACGTCAAGACCGTCGATCTGCACGACCCTGATCCTGCCGCCGCCGACAGACGAGGCAACTACCTCAAGTTCTGTGCCGGATACACCGGTCAGGTCGATTTTGGCCGTGTTCGGATGAAAAGAATCCCCGAGATCGGCGCCTGTCAGGGAAAAATTCAGTCCTTCTTTTTCTGCTATCTCAAAACTGTCGGGAATACGGCTGTCATCGACATGCATGCCGAGAAGTCCCGCCACGATCGCGCGGTCCGTGCCGTGACCTCTGCCGGTAGCCCGGAAGGAACCGTGCAGTGTGATCCTCGCGGATGCCACGCGCTCTGCAAGGAGACGTCTCGCCACATTACCGATCCGGACCGCTCCGGCCGTGTGCGAACTGGAAGGACCGACCATCACGGGTCCTATAATATCTGAAAGAAGCATGTGCACCTCCTGTTCTGTCTGTTCTTTCCATGTTAACGGATGAGCACGTTTCTGTCCATGATGAGATTTTATTAGTTTTATGCACTTTGCACAACATTGTTCAATTTTCTTACTTTTTAATTGATTATTTTTCATTCTTAGCTTATTATGAATCTATTGCGTTGCCGCGCTGATGAATGACCACAGGGAAGTCTTTACTACGCTGCGGCACACGTTAAGAAATTTCTGAGGAGGAATAAAGGAATAGTATGAGCAGCAAAGAAGACTTTAAGCCCTACATCTCTGCCGATCAGAATCTCCCGGAACTGACCCCGACTTCAATCATCCTCGGCGTCATTCTGGCCATTGTGTTCGGTGCAGCGAATGCCTATCTGGGTCTCCGCGTAGGACTTACCATTTCAGCTTCCATTCCGGCGGCCGTTATCTCTATGGGTATCTGCCGCGGGCTTCTGAAGCGTGACAACATTCTCGAAAACAACATGGTACAGACGATTGGTTCTGCCGGTGAGTCACTGGCAGCAGGCGCGATTTTTACCATGCCCGCACTCTTTATGTGGGCTGAAGAAGGCGCCATGGACTCTCCGTCCGTATCGACCATCACCGTCATCTGTATTCTCGGCGGCACACTCGGCGTTCTTTTCATGATTCCGCTCCGCAATGCCCTGATTGTGGAAGAGCACGGCATACTTCCGTACCCGGAAGGCATGGCCTGCTCCGAGGTTCTCCTGGCAGGTGAAAAAGGCGGCGCCAGCGCAAAGGGCGTATTCAAGGGCCTCGGTATCGCGGCCGCTTACAAGTTCATCGCCGACGGACTGAAGCTTTTCCCGTCTGAGATCGGTTATGACTTCAAGAGCTACAAGGGAGCCGGCATCGGCATTGATGTCCTTCCTTCCCTGGTCGGCGTAGGTTTCATCTGCGGACCGAAGATCTCCGCCTACATGTTCGGCGGCGGCATTCTTGCCTGGTTCGTTCTGATGCCGCTGATCTTCGTATTCGGCAGTCAGGTGCCGGATGCCATCTTCCCGGCGACCACAACGATCTCCGAATTATTTACTTCCAGCGGCGCAAGTGCCATCTGGAGCAGCTACATCCGCTACATCGGCGCCGGTGCAGTTGCCTGCGGCGGTGTGATTTCTCTGGTGAAGTCTTTCCCGATGATCATCCGCGCTTTCAGAAAATCCATGGAATCCCTGAAGAACAGACAGGCGAAAGTAGAACGTACCACGAAGGATCTTCCGCTTTCCGTTGTTGTGATCGGCGCCATCGCCGTTGTCATCCTTCTGTGGCTCCTTCCGGTCGTTGACGTCAACCTGATTGCAGCACTGCTGATCGTGATCTTCGGTTTCTTCTTTGTTACCGTATCCGCACGTATCGTCGGTATCGTCGGAAGCTCGAACAACCCTGTATCCGGCATGACGATTGCTACCCTGCTGATCACCACCATCATCCTGAAGGCAACCGGCAATACGGGCACCGGCGGCATGATCATCGCCATTACCATCGGTTCCGTCATCTGCGTTGCCGCAGGTATCGCGGGCGATGTGTCACAGGATCTGAAGACCGGCTACATTGTCGGCGCCACGCCCTGGAAGCAGCAGCTCGGTGAAATGATCGGTGTACTCGGCTCCGGTATTGTCATCGGCTATATCATGTATATCCTGAATGCGGGATACGGTTTCGGTTCTACTGAACTGCCCGCACCGCAGGCCGGCATGATGAAGATGATCATCGAGGGCGTCATGAGCGGCAACCTGCCGTGGGCTCTTGTTTTTGTCGGCGTATTCATTGCCGTCATCGCAGAGATCTTCGGCATCCCGGTCATGCCTTTTGCTGTCGGCATCTACCTTCCGATCTTCTCCACCACCGGTATTATGGTCGGCGGTCTTGTCCGTCTCTGGGCTGATAAGAAGAAGACGTCCAGCGAAGAAGAAAGAAAAGAGCAGACCAACAACGGTACGCTTTTCGCTTCCGGTATGATTGCGGGTGAAGGTCTCGTTGGTGTTCTTCTTGCGATCTTCGCTTTCGCAGGCATCGACATTGCGCTCCCGTTCAGTCTGGGCAACGCCGGCTCCATCGTCTTCTTTATCATCCTGCTTGCCATCCTGGTAAGCTCCATCTTAAAGAAGCAGAAGAAGGCAGCCTGATCTTACTGCTGACGGAATGACAGAAATGCTGTATAATAAAGAGGTCTGCCGCATACCCGGCAGGCCTCTTTTTCAGAATTTCACGGAGATGCATATGGCGAAAAAAGAAAAGGAAAATTTTCTGGACTACAGGCCCAGACCCAACCGTCTGTTCACCACGGAGACCAACGATGAGGGTCATGTCGAGATCATGATGGAGAACCGCGGCTTCTATAACTGGCTCGCACAGAAGCTTTTCAGAAAGCCCCGCTTCTCTCATATCGAACTGGATGATTTCGGCACCTTCGTCTGGCATCAGATGGACGGAGACAGAACCGTCTTTGAGATCGGCCAGGCTGTGAAGTCCGAATTCGGCGAAAAAGCCGAGCCGCTCTACGAAAGACTCAGCAAATATATTAAAATCCTGCATGACAACCACTTTGTGGTTTATGTCAATAAACAGACAACCGGCGGAAAGCCGGAAAATAATCCGTAAAACGGAGAAAGGATGTAACATTACGTCATGGGTGTACTTGACAATCTGGAACCGAAGGAAGTCTTTCATTTCTTCGAGGAAATCACAAAAATCCCGCGCCCTTCCTACCACGAGAAGGCCATCAGCGACTATCTCGTAAATTTCGCGAAGGAACGCGGTCTGGAATATTACCAGGATAAGCTTTACAACGTCATCATCATCAAAGAGGCATCGGAAGGATATGAGGATCAGGAACCGATCATCCTGCAGGGCCATATGGATATGGTCTGCGAGAAGAATCCCGGTGTCGACAAAGATATGGAAAAAGAAGGCCTCGACCTTGAGATCGACGGTGACTATATCCGTGCAAAAGGAACCACGCTCGGCGGAGACGACGGTATTGCCGTAGCCTATGCGCTTGCTCTGCTGGATTCGAAGACCCTGAAGCACCCCCGTCTGGAGTTTGTATGCACCGTCTCCGAGGAAGTCGGAATGGACGGCGCTCACGCGATCGACCTCTCACCTCTGAAAGGTCATCTGCTGCTGAACATGGATTCCGAGGATGAAGGCATCGTACTTGCCGGCTGTGCCGGCGGCGGCTGTGCCAATGTGACCCTTGACCTGCAGCGTGAAACCTGCAGCTGGGACCGCATGCTGATCCACATCGATCATCTGACCGGAGGCCATTCCGGTGCCGAGATCAACAAAGGAAGAGCAAGCTCCGTCTCACTCGCCGGCCGCGTGCTCCGCGACCTGTCTTCCGAGGTAAAGGTCCGTCTCGTTTCCATGATCAACGGCTCCAAGGACAACGCCATCTCCCGTGAATGCAGAATGGTAGTGGCGGTATCCGATCCGGAGAAGGCAAAGAAGAGACTTGCGGAAACAGAATCCGCTGTCCGCTCCGAATATCACATTGCAGATCCGGACATCACCATCACGGCCGAAGAAGCGGCAGATATCATTGATGTCCACAAAGATGCCAATCCGCTCAGCAAGAAGAGCACCAAAAGGATCATCACCCTGCTCACGGCTCTGCCTCAGGGCATCCAGCGCATGAGTGATAATGTGAAGGGGCTTGTAGAATCCTCCCTGAACTGGGGTGTGGCCGAGATTACCCTGAAAAACTTCTCGATGCGCGCTGCCGTGAGAAGCTCCGTCAGCACGGCAAAGGATGACATGTTCAGCCGCATCCGCTGCATCGCAAAGAGCTGTGATGCTGAACTGAAGATCACCGGTGAATATCCTGCGTGGGAGTGGGTGGAAAAATCAGCGCTCCGCGACAGAATGGCCCGCATTTACAGAGAAATGTTCGGGAAGGACCTCGTCATCGAAGCCATTCATGCCGGTGTCGAGTGCGGTCTTCTCGCTGATAAGATCCCGCATATGGATGCGATCTCGATGGGGCCGAACATTCTGGATATCCATACGCCGAACGAGCACCTCTCCATTTCCTCAACAGAGAGAATGTGGAGATTCATTGTGGCGATCATTGAAGATAAAAGCTGAAACAGCTGCCGCAGGAAAGACTGACGGTTGAAACGGCAGGCCTCTGCCGCAGTTTACAGAAAAGATCCCCGCTGCCGGACAGCATCCGGCGGCGGGGATCTTCTGTGTCACGTCGCTTTTTCACCTGATATTGAAATCACTCAGCTTCCGCATCACATCGCCGGCCGTCACAGCGCCGACCTTCGGCACTTTCCGGTACCATTCGGGATCCTCCTTCTCGGCTCTCATGAGATCACCCAGGGTCACAATACCGGCGCCCATCAGATGTTCAAAGACAGAAACCCTGATGCCGATCCTGAGGCAGAGATCATCCGATGTGATAAAATCGGAAGGTTCCCCGACGGAGATCTGCCAGTGGCGCGAGGCGGCACAGGCTTTCAGGTTGGCCCGGTACCCGTCCCTGTACCAGGCAGCAACAAGCGGACTCCGGAGCTTCTTCATCGCTTTGCCGTGATAGGAACCTACCGTTCCGGCCGCTCTGTTCATCAGCGCACCGGTCTCCTCATTGGTCATGCCGTACCGGTACCGGCACAGGATCGCCTTCTGCTGCTTCGGTTTCAGCTGTCCGACGGCAACCAGCAGGCCGTTCAGCTGATCCTGCATCCACGAATCGGGATCCGTCTTTTTTTCCACCGCACGGATCAGATTTTTCGGCCACGGCAGCTTTTCTTTTTTCCGCGGCTGATCCGCCGTATAGGCCAGAAGCTTCATCGCCTGTTCTTCTGTACTTTCCGGAAAGCACTGCTTTACGCGTTCTGTCAGACGCCGGAGTGATTTTTTCGGATCCTCACCGTAGGCCGAGGTAACACAGACTCTGCCGAACAGATGCTCCGGCGTGCTGTAGACGGCAATGGCCCAGCCGTATGACTCTCCGTTTTTGTTCACCCGCTGCCGGAAATCTCTGCAGGTGAGATAGGTTTCCATCTGAAGCGCCGTGAGGACACCCTCAAAGTTCTTCTCTCCGCCTTTTCCGAAGCCTGCGTTCTTCCTGATCTCGAATGAATAGAGCTCCGGTCCGTCGTTTCCGTCCTGTGCCGGACCGTCAGAAGAAGTTTCCTGCGGGATGTCCTCTTCCGACCCTTCCGCAAACAGATCCATCATCTTCTTTTCTCTGACTGACGCCAGTTCGTCATCCCAGCGCGCATCGAAATCATAGCCGTCGCGCCGGTAATTGGCGAAATACGGGAAAAATCCGCGTGAGATAAAGCCGGCCTTTTTATTGAAAAATTTCCCGTAGGCCACGTTGCCGCGGCGTGCGATGATCTGACGCCACGCCCAGGGATCTGTCCCGGGATCCCCCGACCACCAGGCATCGGGATCCGTCATCTCTTCGACAGAAAAGCCCGGTACTTCTCCCGCAAAAAGCGGGAGAAAACCGAGCTCGATGATTTTGTTCTCCAGTTCTTCCGATGTGCGGATGCAGGAAGGATCAGACGGGCTGATCCCCTGCATCTGCCACTCTCCGTCAGCTGTTATGATCATTATACCTTCGTTCCCGTTTCTTCCATTTATTTATCAGACGTTTTTTATCAGACGTTTTTTATCAGACGTTTTTTATCAGACGTTTTTTATCAGACGTTTTTTGTCAGACGTTTTTCAGACGTATTTTACCAGCCGTAAAATTTCACGCCCTCAATCTCCATGCTCCACTTCGCATAGGAAACGCCGCCGATGCTGTTCCAGAAATCGACCGTACAGAAGCAGACAGCGCCGTTCGTCGGATCCGCGCCCTCCAGCGCATCGATCACAGCCGCCCGGCAGTCCGCGTACATGTCGCGCGGAAACGCGTTGGCTCTGGCTATATCCGCCGGTCCCACGCCGGGAAAAATCGAATCCGGTGCCAGCACCTGGGCTATTGTATTCATATTTTCAAAACCGCCGTCTTTTCTTTCAATCTCATTCATCAGCGCCGCGGCGACGGCAACTTTGGCCGTATGGCTGCCCGCACCGAATTCACGGACCACCATCGCCGTCATCAGGACAATGTCATTCTCCGTGATGCCATCGGCGTCCGTGCGGACGTACTGATCGGTAATGCCATTCTGGGTCGGATAAATAATATCCGTATAGGCAAGCACATCACCGGGATTGCCCGCATCAAGCACGCCGAAATCGCCGGCATTCGCACTTTCCTCTGCTGCTGTGCCGTTATCGCCGTCAGTTTTCTCTTTTTCCGCTGTCCCTGCCTTCTCAGAACTGCCGGCCTGACTGTCTGCCGCTGATGTATCTTCTGTCCATCCGCTCCGCTTCAGATTTGCCGCTTCGGACTGATCCGTGGTGTAACAGGTGATGAAGCTGTCCGCCTCACCATCCGCCTGGTTCTTCTCTGCCGGTTCTTCCTTCGTCATGGTATGAACCGCTACCGTCCTGTCAGGGTCCGCATAGAAAGCGACGCCGCAGCCGGACCATCCGTCTGCATCCGCTCTTTCCTTATAATAAGCAGGATCTGTCGTAAAAAGACAGGACTCCGTCTCCTCATTCTTCAGCTCAAGAACCGGAACATCTGACAGCGACGGTACCGTCCAGGCCGTACCCTGATCAACCCATCCGAGGCCGACTTTCTCCCGGCGTTCTGTCAGATCCGCCGTATAGGTATAGGTGTTGTTTTTCCTGCTGTAAAGTTTATATACTTCTGCCGTCTCATCCGACTGCCATCCGGCGCATTCCGTATGCCACTCATCCGCACCGGCGACCGCAATATCTTCATACAGGCGACCTGCATCATCATAGGATCTGAGGCTGCCCGCTTCCGGCATGCCTGACCAGTCCTGCAGATTCACGGTATTGCTGCCGTCCTCATTCAGTGTGATGTCATGAAAGACAACCGGAACATACTTCTCATTTCCGCTGCTGTCCGTCACACGGTAAACAAGGACCACCTGGTTGCCTTCCCCGTTCCTGCCTTCCTCATCGCTGTCACAGGATACCGGCGTCAGAAAATACAGGCCGCAGTATGCCGGGGAACTGCCTTCCTTCACAGCTCCGGAATCCTGCACAGCCTTTCCGGCCTGATCCTGCATGACCTTCATGGTATCTTCCGACAGGTCTGAGGCTTTCGACGCATAATCCGTCAGACCGGAAACGGTGAGTGTTTCGGATGTCACCGACGGCGTTTCAAAAATCATCGCATTGGTCATCAGATGATTTTCTGCTGCTTCCGCCATCTCCTCTGAAAAAGAATACGTCAGCACGACGGTATCGCCGTTCGAGAGATCCCGGGTCTGTGAAAGAGCATACTCAAACACCCCCTGATAATGTCCCGGCACGACCTGCGCCGTACCGCTGCCGTCTGTTCCCTCAAAAGAGACCGTCACACCTTCAAACGGATTATAAGTATTCGCAGCGCTGTCCCCTGTATCAGCAGAGCTCCCCTCCTTCTTCCGGCTTCCGTCTTCCTCCGGATTTCCGGTTTCCTTCAGGTCCGCGTCTTCCTCTGACTTCCCGGTTTCCTTCAGGCCCGTGTCTTCCTCTGACTTCCCGGTTTCCTTCAGATCCGCATTTTTCTTCTGTGTTCCGCCCGTATGCGTCAGATCTGCAGCATCGAAAGTTCCGGTATCCTGTTCTTCGCTCTCAAACTTTTTCCCCAGAATATCTCCGGCTGAATAATGCCAGACATCCGCACGGACATCAGAACACAGAAGGCCGAGCAGACACCCGGCCGTCACAGCGGAGGCCGCGGCTTTCCTGAAAAATCCTGCCGCGGTCTTCATCCCGTATTTATGCTGACTTTTTCTTTCTTTCATCATGATTCATTCCGTTATTTTCGACTGTGAAAAACCGTATCCCGTCTTTCAGCGCCATGTACCTGTATAGAAACCCACATTTTCTATGATAACAGGATTTTTCCGCAGTGCAAGTCAAAAATCACGAAATTGAAACTTTTTGTAATATTATCGTAATTTATTCACTGAATCTCAGCGCTTCGATTGGTTTCCTCACCGCCGCCTTGTGCGCCGGATAACTGCCGAACACCACACCGATGATGGCTGAAAAAATCACCGCGATCAGCGCCACTCTGGTGTCGACGGCCAGTGTGATCGTCGTCATGAAGTGCTGAACGATCTTCAGTATCAGCACGGACAGAAGAATACCGAATCCGCACCCGGAAAGACTGATGATCATGGCCTCCAGGAGAAACTGAGCCATGATGCTGCCCTGCGTCGCCCCGATGGCCTTGCGGATACCGATCTCCCTTGTTCTTTCTGTCACGGATACCAGCATGATGTTCATGATGCCGATGCCGCCGACCAGAAGAGAAATCGCCGCGATGCCGCCGAGCATCAGAGAAAGTGTGTTCGTAACTTCTTCCTGAGCCTCCATGATCTCGGACTGTGTCGTTATCGTAAAGGCATCCGAATCATTGTCAAGCCGGGCCATCAGAATACTGTTCACTGCCCTCTCAGCGGCGTCCATGCTGTTTTCGTCTGCGGAAGACACGTAAAACTGCGTGATATCCAGCACATTGTCTTCTGTTCTTGTCATGGTGGAGAATGGGATGAAACCCTCCAGCGTTACCGTTTCCGAGTCCGAATCATCGCTGTCAGAGGAATCCGAGGCAGTCGAACCGGCCGTATTCACGGACATGACCGATCCCGGCGTTGTCGCGCCATCTGCCAGCACACCGACAACTTCAAAGTCTCTGCCGTCAATCGAAATCGTTTCTCCTGCGGCATTCGCGTGGCCGAAATACTCCACCGCCGTGTCCCAGGTAAGAACAATAACGTTCGTGTGATTCTCAATATCGGAGTTTTTCAGGTTCCGCCCGTAAGCGATCTCATCGCCCATGATATTGAAATACCCTCCGACGGTGCCATACAGCGAAAGGCTGTCCTCCGTATAGGATGTGGCGCCCGTCGCACTGGCTCTCGCAATCGGCGCCGCGTCTTCTATGGCATCATCATCAAACATTGTCATAAACTCGGAAATCCTGATCGGCTGATCCTTGTCATCTGTGATCTGCACGCTCATGTAATCGGTGCCCATGTCCGAGATCTGGCTGCTGACTGTATTGGAAGCGCCGTTGCCGATAGAAACAAGGACCACCAGAGCTGTAACGCCGATCATAATGCCCAGCATTGTCAGAAATGTTCGAAGCTTATTCGATATTACGGCGTTCCACGCCATCTTCAGAGTCTGCATGCCGCCTCCACTTCCCGGACCTGTCCGTCCCTGATACTGATTTTGCGTTCCGCCTCGTCCGCAATCTCATCGTTGTGCGTGATCAGAACAATGGTGTTGCCTTCCTCATGAAGCTCATGAAACAGCTTCATAATGTCACCGCTCGTGCCGGTATCCAGATTTCCTGTAGGCTCATCGGCGAGAAAAAGCGACGGCCTCGTCACCAGAGCTCTGGCAATGGCCACTCTCTGCTGCTGGCCGCCGGAAAGCTCGGTCGGTCTGTGATCCATTCTGTGTCCGAGCTGCACCTTCTCCAGCGCCTCTCTGACCCTTTCTTTCCTCTCGGCAGAAGGGACCTTCTGGTAGATCAGAGGAAGTTCCACGTTCTCAGCGGCCGTCAGCTTCGGCAGAAGATTGAAGTTCTGAAAAATAAATCCGATCTTCCGGTTGCGGATTTTTGCAAGCTGATTCTCGGTGTAATCGTCGATGGCCATACCATCCAGTACGTACTCCCCTTCATCGGCAGTATCGAGACAGCCGATGATGTTCATCATGGTAGATTTGCCGCTTCCGGAAGGGCCGACAATACTGACGAACTCCCCTTCGTCAATCTCGAGCGACGCATGATCCAGCGCACGCACCTCTTCGTCACCCATGTGATAGATTTTACTTACATCCTTCAGTTCGATCATGTCTGATCCCCTTCTTTCCCGTACCTCAGCTGCCGGAAGGAGCTCCGCCGCCGTTTCCTGACGGCATGCCGCCGGAAGGCATACCGCCGTTTCCGCTGTCCGATGGCTTATCTCCGCCGCCTGACGGCATCTCGCCGCCGTTACCGCCAGAAGGCATTTCACCTCCCATGCCTGCGGAAGCCGACGTGGTATTTCCTGTCTTTTCATAATAAACCGTGTCGCCGTCCGAAAGCCCGTCCGTAATTTCCACGGTATCTCCGTCGGAAAGGCCGGTTTCTACTTCCGTCTCACCGGAAAGGTTTCCATCTCCGTCGACCGAAGTGTAGACATATGTTTCATTGCCTTTTTCCTGCAGCGCATCCACCGGAAGTGTCACGACATTTTTGCTCTCTTCAACCACAATGGTCGCAGATGCGCTCATGCCGATCAGCATGCCGTCCTGTTTCGGCACGGAAATCTCAACCGTATATTTGGCGCTGCCGTTTCCTGATGAGCTTGCCGAATTGCTGACCGATGTCACGGTTCCGTCAAGTGTCACGTCCTCGAGCGCATCCATGGTCACTGTGGCCGTCTGTCCGACCTCCACCGAATTGATGTCAAGCTCATCCACGCTGACGGAGAGCGTCATGGTGTCATCGGACTGCATGGTAAATGCCGTAACCTCCGCGGCATCTGAGGCAGCGGTGCTGTCCGATCCGGAAGAAAAATCGGAGGCTTCATCGGAAGATGAGGTGTCAGATGACACAGCTGCTGATCCTGAGGATCCGGATGAAGCTGACCCGGAAACAGATGATCCGGCTGTAGAAGACATCGAAGCAGAGGATCCGGAGGCTGAGATGCCGGAAGCCGAAGTCTTCCCGGATTCTTCTGCGGAAGATTCTGCTCCGGCAGATCCGGATGCTGAAGTCCCTGAAGACCCTGTCTCAGAGGAACCCGATGCCGCTCCTCCGGCGTCACCTGCGTCTGAAGAAGCTGATGATGAGCTGCCGTTCTGTTTCCCGTTTTCTGATGTTCCAGAAGATGACGTGCCCGATGCCGTCTCCGGCGCCGTAAGAACAAACTGAAGCGTGCCGTCATCCTTCAGCGCCATGCCGGAAATCGTATAGCCGCTGACCGACGTGATGCTGTTCAGGTTCAGGGCGCAGCCTTCCGCAGGCGTCACGGTGACACCGGCCCGATAGGTTTTTCCTGCCTCGAAAGTATCAGATGAACTGAGCGTATTTCCGTCCGAATCGGTCCATACGACAGTGGCAGTCCAGCTGTGGTCTGCCGCTTCCAGCGTCGTCACCGGTTTTTCTCCTGTCTTCGGTGCCGTCAGAACAAACGCAGCGGAACCGTCAGCTGAAGACGATGAGGAAGAAACGGTGAAGGATACTCCGGTACCGGCCGTCACGGCTGTATCTGCAGACCGGACGGTTTCCAGGATATCTGATGAAGCGTCTCCGTCTGTATCCGTCAGCGCGGTCACCGACGTCACCACATTGGCCAGAACAGCCGATACACTGCCGTCATCAGCATAAGATGCTGTGGAAGCTGTACTGCTGCCGGTACTCGAAGTACCCGATGCCGATCCCGCGCTGCTCATCGATGAACCGGAAGAAGCGGACGAGGATCCGGAAGCAGAAACATTGACCGATGCGATTGTACCGTCCGATGTGGCTGTAATTTCATCCGTCTCCGAGATTTTTACCAGCGCCTGCAGCTCCGCTGTCAGCTCCGCTCTTTCCGACATTAGGCCTGCATATTTTTCAGAGTTCTCATCGACGGTGACTGTCATCAGGGTATCGCCTGTATCTACGGTATCGCCTACCGCGACATCAATGTCAGAAACCGTGCCGTCCGTTGCGGTCACCTGAACAATCTGATCCGTGTCGCCGCCGATGGCAATCTCCGCCAGCGCGCCGCTTGCCGTCAGGGTATCTGAGACGGAAGTTCCCTCAGATGCATAGATTGCTGTCACGGTACCGGAAACGCCGGCTGTGACTTCCTCTTCTTCTGTATCATCGGTGATGGCCGCGATCTGCTCATCCACCTCATCGATGGCGTCCTGAACCGAATCCATGGCCGAGAGCACAGAGCTGTGATCCACTTTGGCCAGGACATCTCCTTTGCTCACGGTATCGCCGCTCGCCACCTCAACCTCAGTGATGGTCAGACCGGAAGGAATGGTGACGGCATCGCCGTCAGCACTCTCAAGGGTTCCCGTTCCTGTGATGCTGCTGGATACCGTTCCTGTTGAAGCCGTTGCCTCCTGAACATCCGTCTGCGTACCGTCATCGGCGTGCACCTGCGTCTTCCTGCCATAGGAATAAAAAACGCTGCCTGCCACGGCCGCCGCCGTGGCGACGCTGATGCTGACGATAACGCGGCGTCTCTTTTTCTGATTTTTCCTGCCTGAACCGGATGGGGATACCGTATCTTTATTCCTGATCGTGAACTTTTTCATTCCTGTTTCCTCCTGATGATCAACGTCCGGTTCTGTCCGGCCGGTCATTCATGCTTTCCTCTGAAATCATGATCAATCATAGGGAAACTACCTTAACTGAACTTTAAGAAACAGGGTGAACGGATGTGAAAAATCCGTGAAATATTGATAATCTGCTGCATGCGGATAAAATAAGAACTGACGGTGCCGGATCACCGGATGACAGTGATAAATCACACAGGATGACGGATGACCGGCGCATGAAGCAGATCATGTCAGTTCTGATGAAAAGAAAGGACCGGGGAAGTATGAAGGAATGGAAAAAGCCCGGAGAATCAAGGGCAGAGGAAGTAAAGGAAATCAGAGAAGAAATTGATGAAGAGGTAAAAAGCAAGGGCAGATTTGCTGTATTTAAGGAAATCATCCGACGGATTTTTTCCATTCAGGCAGATACCGCCTCACATGAAGAAATCCGGAACCGTATCGTCTCCGGCGGACAGGTGACAGGGACGAATCTGACCATTATGGTCTGCGCCATCCTGATCGCTTCCGTAGGACTGAACACCAATTCGACAGCTGTAATCATCGGCGCCATGCTGATTTCTCCCCTCATGGGCAGCATTCTTGCCATCGGCTACGGCACAGTCTCCGCTGACGCGGATATGGTGGAAAAACACCTGACCGGATTTATTTTCCAGATCCTGTTCAGTCTCATCACTTCCACCATCTACTTTTTCCTGTCACCGCAGAAGGAGGCGACCGACGAGCTGCTTGCCCGGACGACGCCAGGTGCCTTTGACATTATCATTGCCATAGCAGGCGGCGTGGCCGGCATCATCGGCCAGACCAGAGCAGACAAGGCCAACAACATTATCCCGGGCGTGGCGATCGCGACAGCCCTGATGCCGCCGCTGTGCACCTGCGGCTACGCCATTGCCAACGGCAGATGGCGCATGCTCGCCGGGGCTGCCTATCTGTTCCTGATCAACTGCTATTTTATCTATTTTTCTTCCTGCGTTGTCCTCAGCCTCCTGGAAATTCCGAAGGTGAGAACACTGACAGACAGGCAGTGGAAGAAGCTTCGTTTCAAGATGATAAGAAACTCGGTCATCATCGCACTGCCCAGTATTCTTTTTGCCGCTAACTTTATTCATACGCTGAACTGACATGAACTCAGATCATACGCTGAACTGACATGAACTCAGATCCGGCACGGCACGGACATCTCTTCACCGCTGTATACGAATTCCTTCCGGAATAAACCGGCGGCTTCCGCGATGATTTTTCTTCCGGCAAGTCCGCCGGTAAACTGATGCCCGGCACTGCCGAGCGACAGACAGCCGGTCTTCTCGTCAAAGGAAATCTCAATCTGATTGAATTCTCCCTTTTCATAACCGTAGCCATCCCCGGTATCCTCATACCAGAGGAACGAATCATTTCCGTCCCCGCTTTCGTGGCGGGGATAGAGGTGCAGATGAAGCGGCGTCTCCGCCTTTTCATCCGCCCAGAGCAGATTTTCCTCCTCCGGGATGATGCTTCCTTCCCGCACGAACACGGGAATGTGATCTATGGGCGCATCAACGGTAACCTCGCGCCCTCCCTCATAATACGCATGTGTATAAAAATCATACCACCCTGTCGGTCTGCCGCTGCCGTCGCGCGCATCAGGCAGATAAACCGTCCATCGGTGCGGCACGTCCAGTTCGACGCCGCCCGCTTCATAGTACATCGGCTCTGTCACAGGGCAGATCAGAAGACTCCTGCCGAACATATATTCCGTGCCGCAGGAAGCTGCCTTCGGATCGTCCGGGAAATCAAAGAGCAGACTTCGCATCATCGTCTCATTCTGCTGCACCACGGCACCTGCCATCGAATAAATGTAGGGCATCAGGCGATACCTGGTTCTGACTGTTTCTGACAGCGCATCGTAAAACATCGTGCCCTTTTCACCGAAATGCCAGATTTCCCGCGGCGTGTCCGTACCATGGGAGCGGAACATCGGCAGGAAGGAGCCGAACTCGAACCATCGGGTATAAAGCTCCCGGTAGGCGGGATCCTCTCCTGCTTCCTCATAATCTCCGTGCCAGAACCATTTCATCGACGGGTCCGTATCACAGCCGCAGCCCCGGTGCTTCCAGTTTCTGTGCACCACGAAAAACGCGCCGATATCCAGCGTCCAGTAGGGAAGTCCGCTCATGGACATGTTCAGTCCCTCGGCGATCTGTGCCCTCATGACATCCCATCTGGCGGAAATATCACCTGACCAGAGCATCGTGCCGTATTTCTGAATGCCCGCATATCCGGACCTTGTCAGGTTCAGCACACGCTTATCCGGTGCGGCCTTCCGCTGATTTTCAAAAATCCCCTTCGCATGTGCTGCGGCATACAGATTCGCTCTGTCGGCGCCGAGGAATTTTTTGTGTTCCTCCCCGACGAGCCTGAACCTCTCCCAGGGCTCCCGTCTGTGTTCACCGTTCCAGTCCGGTCCGGAAAAAGGCTCTGTCGAATCACACCACCAGGCATCAAAGCCGCCGGAGAAAAGCTCCCTCTCACACTGTTTCCAGTAAATATCCCGCGCCTTTTCGCTGAAAGCGTCATACGTTGCGAGGTCGTTGAGCAGAAAACCGTTCTGTTCCATCTCCTCATAGTCTCTGGTGCCGGCATTCATATTCGGCCAGACAGAGACCATCGCGTGCACGTGAAGGTCATGGAGACGGTCCGTCGCACGCCGGATATCCGGATAGCGCTTTTTGTCGAGGATTTTGCAGCCCCAGTCATCATCCGGCCAGGTCTTCCAGTCCTGAACCACGCAGTCCAGGCCGATGCCGAGATTTCTGTACCTCTGAGCTGTTTCGACCAGTTCTTCCTGCGTGTCATACCTCTCCTTTGACTGAACATAGCCGAAAGCCCACTTCGGGAGCATCGCGCAGCGGCCGGTAAGCTTGCGGAAACAGTCGATCAGGCCGTCCGCCGAGTCGTCGGCGCAGAAATAATAATCCAGCTGTTCCACAGAGTCACACCAGAGATAGGTGCCCCTCTCATCATCATTCCAGGTCATCAGGGAACCGCAGTCCACCAGAACCGCATAGCCCTGATCGGACATGAGGAACGGAACCGGAATCCTCATGTTGTGCTGGTAGAGATACTGCACATGACCCCGGTAATCGTAGATGCCCTCTTCTCCCTGTCCGAGACCGTGGATTTTTTCCTCCGGCCGGAGACGGAAGGAAAGCTTCGCATGATAAGCGGTGTGATCCTGCACGGGTTTCAGATTTTCCACAAAATTCCGCTCACCGTCTACCGTCTTCACACGGCAGATCACAGGCTTTTCATCACCTGTGGTCCATACCACATACGGGGTTTCCGTGAGTTCTTTTTCTCCCTCTTCCAGAAGAATCTCGCCGTTTTCCCGTTTTGTCCAGACGAAACGACCGTCCTCGCGGTCGATCCAGAGTGTCAGCTTCTCCGTGGAGATCTCCAGTCCGTTCTCCAGTTCCTCCACGGAAAGCGGCACCGACATACGGTTCACGCCGATCGGCGAGACATCAGAATCCTCTTCTCTTCTGGTGTACACACACCGGATGATCCCATCCCCGATGCCGCAGATTCTGAAACTTCCCTCATCCGTCGAAATCCGGACGCTTCTTCTGTCTTCTGCTGTCTGATAATCACAGATCTTCATCGTTTCTCCTCAGTCTTATTCCTTTACAGCGCCCGAAGTTGTACCGCTTACGAGATACTTCTGACCAGCCGCATAGATGATCAGAACCGGGATGACGGTCAGTACAATATCCGCAAAAATCATGTTCCAGTAACTGGTGTTTCTTCCGAAGAACTGGTAAACGGACATCGTGACCGGGAAAAGCTCACTCTTCGTGGACAGATACAGCGGTGTCATAAAGTCGTTCCATGAGCCCATGAATTCCAGAATAAAGCAGGTCACCAGCGTCGGCTTCATCATCGGAGCAATGACCATAAAGAACATCTTCACAGGGTTGGCGCCGTCAAGAATCGCCGCCTCGTCCATTGATTTCGGCACGGTTTCCACAAAACTGTAGATCGTAAAAATACAGAACGGAATCATCATGGCAGAATAAACAACAATGATGCCGAGCCTCGTATTGGTCAGATGGAACCACTGGAACACACGCACCAGGGTGACATAGTTCACCGGGAAAAACAGGCCGCAGATAATGAAATAATAGATAAAGTTATTCAGCTTCGTCCTGTTCCTCGAAAGAACAAAGGCTGCCATGGCACAGCAGGTCACACCGATGATCGTGGCCACGCCCGCATACAGGAGCGAATTCAGCAGTCCGCGGATCAGGTTGCCCTTCTGAATGACATCAAGGTAAGTCGAAAACTCCCAGACTTTCGGGAAGCTCAGGTTCATTCTGGCCGCTTCCGATCTGGATTTGAAGGAGTTGATCACGACCATGTAGCAGGGAACAAGAACGCAGAGTGCAAGAATGATACAGACGATCTGCTTGATCACAGACGAAATCACTTTTTTCTTCATCGCTTATGCCTCCCTGTTCTTCGCGCTCATACCTTTGACGATAAAAATCCCGACGATCGCCGTCACAATCAGCAGTACCGTGGAAAGAGCCGTCGATACGCCGTACTTTCCGGAACCGTACAGCTGATATACGTAGGTCGTGATAACCTCGGTCGCATGACCGGGTCCGCCGTTGGTCAGAACATAGATGATATCGAATACCTTCAGTCCGTAGGTAACACCGAAAACGAGATTGATCATGATCGCACCGCGCATCATCGGCAGGGTGACATACCAGAGCCTCTGCCAGAAGTTCGCGCCGTCGATTCTGGCCGCCTCATAGTAATCACGCGGAATGGCATTCAGTCCGGCGATAAAAATCGTCATGACATAACCGATACCTCTCCAGGCATCCACCATGTAGATGGACTTCCATACCACATGCAGATCCGACAGCCACTTCTGCTTCGCCCAGCTCATATGAAGGAACTCGAATGTGTTGTTGAGAATACCGTTGCTGTAGTTCAGCACTGAGGTAAAAATCAGACCGATGACCACAAACGGAAGAATGGACGGAAGGTAGAATACCGTACGGTAGAAATTCTTTCCGCGCACGCCTTCCTGCAGAAGGATGGCGAGGAAAAGGGCCGGGATGATTTTGACCAGATTGGATATAACGGTGAATTTCAGCGTATTCAGAATACCTGCAGCGTACTGATTTTTCCCGCTGAAAATCTCGGCATAATTCTGGAATCCCACGAAATGAAGACCGTTCTTCGGGGTCATTCTGCTCCAGTCGGTAAAGGAGTAAAAAACACCGAGGATGGAAGGAAGCAGAAAGAATAGAGCATACAGAATCAGCGGGATAGCGACAAACCACCACGGATATATTTTCTTTTTATTCATATTTCCTCCTGAATCGCAAGGCAGAACCTCTGAACGGCCGCCCGCAGGCTTAATAATAGCCGGGTAAGTCTTGAGCCGCAGCTTGATCAGCAGCTTTTTGCCTACCCGGCTTACTTCTCACAGATTTCTTATCGGTTTCTGTACATCTTCCTCAGATGTATTCAGAACTTATTTCCAGTTCGGATCTCCTGCCGTTTCTGCTGCTTCAGCACGGTTGGCATCCATGTTCTTCAGCACATCGTTTGCTTCCATGGAACCCTGGCAGTAGGAAATCAGATCTTCGCCGAACTGCATCCAGTAGTCGTTGGTATACTTTGTACCGGTCTGAAGCACCGGAACGTCCATCTTGTCCGGATCAACGGTCTTCATGAACTCTTCCTCTTCAGGCAGCCAGTGCTGATCAATATCAACGTTCACATCCAGGTTGGTGTATGCCGGTGAGTTGTCGAGGATCTCCTGCAGGCTTTCCGGTGTGCATACGAACTGGAAGAATGCCTTTACGAGATCAGGATCCTGTGCATTCTTGTAACCGAACATGGTCGGGCCGGCCGGGTTGGTCGGATACCAGGTGTTGTCTCCGAGCGGGATAAGGAACAGTCCGAACTCATCCTTGGTATCGGTCTCATCCTGAATCTGTTTAATGAACGAAGAGTTTGCCATAGCCATTGCGCAGGTGCGGTCGCCGAACTCATTGACCATGTTGCTGGAGTCTGTTCCGATCCAGTCTTCTCCGAAATATCCGGCATCGGAAAGCTCCTTGAACTGACCGAGAACCTCAAGCATCTTCTTGTTATCTGCGAAGGTTGCCTTGTTGTTGTTCAGATCATCATAGAGTGTCGGGTTGTCTTCTGTATAAACGCCGCCGATCTGGAAGAATGCCAGCTGATGCTGCCATCCGTCGGCACCGGGCATGAACCACGGGGTGATGCCTGCATCTGCGATTGTCTTGCAGTCTGCTTTCAGATCATCATATGTCGTCGGTACCTGGTCGATGCCAAGCTCTTTGAACAGTGTCTTGTTGTAAACCATGACATACTCAGGTGAGTTGTGCCAGATCTGCAGGCCGTACAGCTTGTCATTGTAAATGCAGGAAGACTGACGGGTCTCCGGCATGACGTTCTGCCAGTCAGCGCCGGTAAAATCAATGCAGTAGTTCTCCGGATCTACGATCTGAGACTCAATAGCGAAAGGATTCGACTGAATCCAGAAGATATCCGGGCACTGTCCGTTGGAAAGATCCGACTGAAGGACATCGCTGTACTGGTCAGCAGGGATTGTCTGAAGATCAACGGTCACACCGTACTCATCCTCGAATCTCTGAATCGTTGCATCGTAACGGTTGTCCATCCATCCTGCCGAAACAAGGATGCTCAGCGTCTCGCCGTCGAACTGTCCGTCATTTTTCACGGCTTCAACGACAACATTATCCGAATCGCCGGATGCCGAAGTCGACGCGGTTTCCGAAGATGCCTCGACAGCTTCGGATGAACTGCTCTCTTCAGCCGCGCTCGAGGATGTACTTTCCTCTGATGCGGATTCCGATGCTGCGGATGATGCAGATGAAGCGGCAGATGATGCAGCTTCAGCGGATGATGACGAAGCGCTGCTTCCGCAGCCTGCCATCAGCGAAACAGCCATGGCTCCGCAGAGAATTGCAGACAGTGTTTTCTTTTTCATTGTTTTCTCCTCCCATTACTTACATGTACTGCCGGTATTCCCGATACCGGCAGCTGGCCCCTTAACCTTCTCCTGATTTATTAACGGGCCGTCATTATTGTTGATGTTTTTCATTTTATCAGTTTAATCTGCACAATCCATGTCATATCCGGTTCTGTTTTTTGTACTTTTTTATCATTTTCTGATCAGCTCACAGGAAAATGAATGGTATTTTACTGTTTGAATGCACAATGTTCCGTAAGAAAGCAAAGAGGAGCGGCACCGCCATGTCATGCGGTACTGCTCCTCTTCCCGGGGTTTATTTTATTCTTTATTCCATGCCGTTTTTGTTCTCTGTTCCCCTTATGTTCTCTGCCTTCGTTTCGGAAGGTTCCTCCGGCTCGGCTGTCCCGCCGCCGGGGCTCCTGCCCGGCTGTCATCCCGGGAACATTCCGCCGGCTCATCTGTCATCCCGCCGGGATTGTTTACGCTCAGACGGCATCTTCCGGCAGTTTCTCCTCAGGCAGAAGTATGATTTTCTCCCCCGCGAAGGTATCTGTTTCTGCCCCGGCACCGGTAACGATTTCCTCTCTCCCGGTCTGGCTGTGGATCAGCCTCATGGGATAATCCCGGCCCCCTTCCCGTCCGTACCAGGGATTGGAAACCCTGAGACGGCTGCCCTGAAGGCTCAGGATCTCAGCACGGACGGTTTTCCCTCCGGAGAGCACAGCGCTCACACGGAAGGCGCCGCGGGCATACAGTCCCCGGAAAGCCGCCTCCGGCTGACCTGACGGCCAGGCAGGAAAAATCCTGATCACGCCCTCATAGCTCTGCAGCATCATTTCCTGAAGCATCGCGGGAATGATGTTCAGATTTTCTATGCCGTGAGGATTGCCCCGGTAATATCCGTTCGGAAGTCCCAGGTACCGGATCCGGTCGGTCGCTTCCTCCCAGATGAGATCGGGATCCACGCCGGCTCTGACAGCCGCAGGGAAGAACAGGCAGCTGAGATTCGTTGAATTCCAGGCGCCGTCCCTTTCCAGGAACTCCTCCGCCTTCTGCTCAGGCGTCAGATGCTTTTCCGCTTCGATCAGGGATTCATACGTATAGTCTGACCTGTCAGATGGATGATCCGGATGCCGCAGTCTGCGCCCGTACTTCAGCATGGCATTCGCATGCTCCATCTCCGAATGAATCTTTACCGTATTGCGCGCTGTCTCCAGCTCCTCCGCGGGAGAAGACAGGCCGATGGCGCCGCCCGGATATATCTGCATGATATTCCCGGGAAAATGAAGTGACCATCTGCCTCCTTTTCCCTCGTCGTAGAAAACCTTCTTATGCAGATCCTCTTCCGGTATCAGCCGCTTCAGATCCGCGTCACCCTCGTCCCAGAGCGTCGGGTTGCTGCTGATCTCTCCGATCGTCCCGACAGGATAAGGTGCGATATGCGCCGAGATCTCCTGCCAGGTTTCCCGGCGGTTCTCATCGGTGTCAAGCTGACGGCTGATTTCCGGCAGCATGCCGAAAAAGACACGGAGATATCCCAGTGTATTGACCGGATCCTCCGGCTGCCCGTTCTGTTCGATATCCCGGGTGATGCGCTCATGCATGCCGTCTCCCACCACATGATATCCGTCTTCGCGCTTCACGAGCTCCTTCTCCCAGAAATCCGCGATACTGATAAGGAAGGGATAGATTTTTTCCGCATAAGCGGCATCATACGTCAGATACCAGCGAATCAGCATATTCAGTGCTCCGTGCACAGCCTGAGACTTCATATGAAGCAGCAGCGCTTCGCTGACCATGCCCTGCGGGCCGAGTCCCAGCGGATAGTATGCGCCCTCATGGCCGAGAAGCCGCCGGCTCATCTCCCGCGTCAGATCCAGCATCGCAAGATAAGGCGCGTCGTGCGGATCCGACTCCCGGAAATGGCCCGATACCGGCAGCGACAGGTACGGTGTCTGATGATTGTAGTTAATTTTGTAATTGCCGTTCCATGCCATCCGGTCAAAGGTGGCGGTGCCCAGGATATCCGGCGGAAAATCCGGGTCGCCGGAGACACTCGCCAGCATATAATGCGACAGATAATATCGCTGTCCGATCAGCGGATCCTCCGTTCTGATTTCAGAAATCGCCCAGAAGCGCTTCCAGTGTGCGAGATGACGCCGCCGGATCTCCGCAAGGTCCTTCCTCGTGATCCAGCGCGCCCTCGACCGCGCATACTCATAAGGGCGGGAAACCCGGTGCCAGGACCGGAGAGCCAGAACAAAAAAAGCTTCCTTTCCGGCAGACAGCTGCACGGTTTCAGGTGTATAGCTGTGTTCACCGGATATCCTGTTTCTCTCATCGGGTTCACCCTCTGCCGGAACAAAGCAGGCGGCAAAGCCGTCCCTCACCGGCCGGTCCGTGTGATCCGAAAATTCCCGGTAGCCGCTGATCACGCCATCCCGGTACTGTTTTACCTGAACGGGACGTCCGCCGACCAGTCCCACATACATGCCGTTCAGAGGCTCATCAGCCGGGCCGCCGTCCGCACTTTCCGTCCTGCAGCTGCTCTTCCCGCAGTCACCGTCTTTCTCGCTGCAGGTGCCGATGCCGCAGTCCTCGCCGCTTCCTTCCCAGTCGACGCCCACGCTGCATCCCTTTCCGGTCTCATCCGGAAACCGGAATTCAAAATTCAGCGCCATATCCTTCGTACTGAGGAAGCGGAGCACCAGCAGATCCTCCTCCGCCGCCACATAAGCGTCAAGGGTAAGCAGGGATCCGTCATCTTTCCTGAAGGATGCCGTCGTCGTCGCCGTGTAAAAATCCTGCACCACATGATACGCCGCGTCAGCCAGCGCCGGGATGTCAAAGACAATTCTCCCGACCGGTTTCGGCGAACCCGTGCACACGGCCGGGTCCCTTTTCGCCACCGCATTATCGTGGAAAAACTCCCAGTTCGCCGCGCTCTGCATCTCCCAGAAATCATTGGTCGTCACCCAGAACTGCGGATATTCACAGGGGCCTGCAAAGGTCGATGTCATAAATCCGTTGCCCAGCACAGGTGCGTCCGTTCTCGTTCCCGCATACTGCCAGATCTTCCATCTGCCGTTTCCGGAGACATCCGTGTTGCCGGCAGGCACAGCCTCCGGCGGTGCCGTGAACACCGCCTGATATTTTTTCACCTCTGGTTCGGGCATACCGCCGGAACCTTCTGTTTTCTGTCTCTTCATCTTTCTTACCCGGCGGTATCCGGTCCGCCATACTTTTTCCACTGTCTGTAAAAGTTCGACATGTTATGGAATCCGCACGCGCCTGCAATTTCGGTCATGCTCATGTCCGTCGAATCGGACAGCTCACGTGCCCGGCGGATTCTCAGCTCCGAGACGTACTGACTGAAACTCTTTCCCATCGTTTTCCTGAAGCAGGTGCTGAAATAGTTGGGGCTCATGCACGCACGGTCAGCCGCTTCTTCCAGCGTCACATTGCCTGTATATCCCGCATGCAGATAGTAGATGGCCGGTTCAAGTTTTTTGTACAGACGGACGGGCACCCGGTGATACGCGTCTCTCTCCTCTGCCGGAATGGCCTCCGTACGGAACGCATAATGGCGCACCAGTGTGGCAAGAATTCTCATCACCAGCGCTTTCGTCATCAGCCGGTAGCCCGGCTCCCTGAGATTAAACTCCCGGAGCGTTTCCTTCATCAGATTATGAATGGTGGAGGCACACTTTGCCGAGGCATCGATCCGGTTGCTGAATCCGGCCTCTCTCGCGACAAAAGGCTTGAGATATTCTTCATCCGTTGATTCCGCAGGAGAAGCGATCAGTTCCTCCGAAAAAGTCATGACGAGCAGATCCATTCTGCCTTCTCCGACCTTCCACCCGTGAATTTCCGTTCCGTTAAAAATAATGAGTTCGCCCGCCTTCATCTGGTAGCTGACCCCATTGACATAATAACTGCCCGAACCGTATTCTACGCATGTAATCTCAAGAAAAGGATGCCAGTGAAAGACCGGCTCCTCTCCCTCCTCACCGTAAAAGGTCTGGCAGCTGATATTCAGCGGAAATTCCGGATCCAGTTTAGCCTTGTCCTGAACAGCATCCATCGCACCGGTTCCTTTCAGTCTCCGTTCTCATTCTGCCTGAGCATTTGCTCCACGCGTCTCACTTCATCCGTATGTTCCCCGTGGACGGCCATACGGAAAAAATCATTGCCCCGCACACCTTTCAGCATGTAATAATCCGACTCGATCTTGAAGAAGGGCTGCTTCAGCTGCGGCAGGTACAGAAATGAACCGCCGACCTGACGGAGACTTCTGATAAAATCATCATCCATCCCCTCCGAAAGGATCAGGTCGAAGGCGTACCAGCCGGATTCAGCGCAGCGCTCTCTCGATTCTTCTGTTCTGAGATATCTGATACTCATAAATGACACCATCTTTTGCTGACGGGATGTACCTTCTTCCCTCAGCTCATGATTTCACGCATTGCCTCCTCAAACGACAGGATATCCTTCTCTGTCGTAAAAGGTGAAACACTGATGCGGACCGTTCCCCCGGGATCCGATCCGATAAAACGATGGATCAGCGGCGCACAGTGCAGTCCTGTCCTCGTCACGATCCCATAAGAATTCTGAAGGATATAGGAAAGGTCTGAGGGTGAGAACCGGTCTGCGCGGAAGCTGAGAACCGGGCCGTGATTTTTTGCATCGGCGCCGAACACCGTGATGCCCGGAAGATTCTCCAGAAAGTCGATCAGCGCCGTCATTTTCGCATGTTCCTCTCCGGCGATTTTTTCCACGCTCTTTTCCAGGATCCAGCGCACGCCGGCCAGCAGCGCAGCCGCGCCCGGCCCGTTCTGCGTACCTGTCTCATACTCAATATCTGCAGGATCCTGAAAATCATACGTGATCTGACGGCTGTTCCTGCCGGTGCCTCCGAACCTGACCGGTGCCAGGTGCAGTCTCGCCCCTGCATAAAAACCGCCGGTTCCCTGAACCCCGAGCAGACTCTTGTGGCCTGTGAATACCAGCCCGTCGACGCCCCATCCGTCGATATCGACCGGAAGGCACCCGGCACTCTGGGACGTGTCAAGAAGAAAAATCAGCCCGTGGCGCCTCGCGATCTCCCCGACCGCCTTTGCGTTCTGCACGGCACCCGTGACATTGGAGCAGTGATTCAGAAGGATCACCTTCGTGCCGGCGCGCAGTGATTTTTCCATAAAGTCAGGATCCACGATGCCGTGACGGTCGCAGGGTACGACCACCGGCCCCGGATCGACGGCAATGCCGGGAATATTATAAAGCGGCCGAAGCACGCTGTTGTGCTCGGTCGCCGTAATGCAGTATTCATCCGCCGGTATGCCGAGTCCTCTGATCAGATAGTTCAGAGAATCGGTTGCTCCGGAGGTCATGACAAACCTCGCGGGATCGGACGTATGAAACAGCGCCGCCAGTTCTTTCTTCAGTTCCGCAAATACGTCGATACTGCTCCCGGTGCCCCGGAACTGCCCCTGGGGCAGTCCGGCGGCAGCGTCGTTCAGCGCCTTCAGGACGCAGTCCGGCTTCGGCCATGTCGTGGCCGCATTATTCAGATATACCAAGAGATCATCCCTCGACAACGGTAAAATTCATTATCTCCGAAAGTTCCTTAATCTGCTTCGAATAATCGCCGAAGATCAGCACCTGATGATGACCGAAGCCGGCCAGCGTGTGCATGAAATGTCTCGCATCATCCATCTGGATGTAATAATAAGGGCTGCAGTATACATCATCATATTCTGTCTTCAGTACATTGCCGACTTTGACGCACATTTTGTCGCCGGCCGGATTGAAGCGGCCGAGCGTCACTTCGTTCTTCTCGTTCTGCGCAAAATCGACCTGAAGCTTTCCGCCGAAGCCCTGACCTGTAAATGCCCACAGCTTGTAGTTCATCGGCTTTGTGCCGTAGCCGTTCATGCAGAGCGCCGGAACCGCATGATGAAGACGGATCATCTCATCTGTCTCCATGTTCGGGTTGCCCATGAATGCCGGACGGTTCGCGATATACTGCATCACGCACATGGCCATCAGCGCATTCAGATCCTCTTCACAGCCGCTCGGAATACCATCATCCTTCATCAGTGAATGGCACATGCAGGGCGTGAACTTTCTGTTCTGCGGAATCTCGGAGGTGCAGAGCTCATGGCATGCCGTTGAGAAGGCGTTGCAGCCGTATACCTCCATCATCTTTCTTGCCGCAAGATAATATTTCACATCGTTGATGAACCAGTCGGTATTTACCTTGGTGTCGGACGAACCTTTTATGATGCGGTCTGCGATCGGACGCGCCTCCTCATCCGTGATCTGATCCATATAAGGGAAGATATCGCGGAACGGAAGTTTGATCACCTCAAGTCCGTAACGGGTTCTGAGAATCTCCGGATCACGGATCAGGCTCTGGATGCCGAAGGTCGGCTGACTGCCTGCGGTGAGAACCAGCGCACGCGTGTTGCGGATGGCCTTTCTTACCCAGAGCAGATGAGCGATCTCATTCAGATCCTTCAGGTCCATGCAGACATAGGCTTCAACACCGATGTTGCGGCAGTATGCGGCAAAATCAATGCCCTCGTTGCCGTTCTGCAGGATCACAACCGGCTTTCTGTAGCGCTCAAGCTTCGGAATACGCCAGTTCATGCAGAGGAAGAAATCCACCTTGTCGACATCTTCATCAATCTGGCTCCAGACACTGTCCGGAACAACAAATTTTTCATTGTATCTGGCATCTACTGCCGGAAGAAAATCGATCTCATCGGTCGCACCCTTCAGCAGTTCCACGGCATCCTTATATGCCTGATCTGCTGCTCTGCTCTCGGCTTCGGGCGTCATATCCTCTTTATGTCCCGCCCTGCAGGGACCTTCCCAGAAATGAGAATGCGTAAGACAGCCGATAATCGGACGTACCACCAGTTTCGTTTCCATTGCCTTCTTCATGATAAAACCCTCCACAAATAACTGTTTTCTGATCAGTTTTCAGATATTTCAGATTTTATCAGAACGGCTCCGGCTCTTCCTCCCATTACTTACGGATTGTGTATACTATTTTCCGAAACTGCCGGTTCACCTTCCCGGTATTTCTGGGGACTTACGCCCACATACTTTTTAAAAATCCTGGAAAAATACGCCTGATCCGGATAGCCGACAGCTTCACCCACCTGGCGGATGCTGAAGGTATTCTGTTCCAGCATCTGCCTTGCTCTGTTGATTCTCAGATGAATCAGATACTGGCTCGGTGACTGCCCGTAGCGCGCCTGGTACATCTTCACCAGATAGCCCGGGCTGTAGCTGAATTCACCCGCCACAAGATTCAGATTGACATCTTCCTGATAATGACTGGTGATGTAATCATGCACCATCTCTGCGGTGTGTTCCGGGGTCATCTCGCAGGCAGCCTCACGGAATGATTCCCCGATCTTCTGCTTCTCTGCCGCATAGCGGGCGCGGATTCTGTCCAGCACTTCCTTCAGCTGACCGGTATCCACCGGTTTCAGCAGATAATCATCAACCCTGAGGCGTATCGCTCTCTGTGCATACTCAAATTCCGAATAACCGCTGACAATGACACAGGACAGCTCCGGATGGGTTTCACGGGCCTTTTCGATCAGCTCAAGGCCGTCCATCACCGGCATCCTGATATCCGTGATCAGAAGAAAAGGATTGTACTGTTCGATCAGCTCCAGCGCCTGTATGCCCGTCTGCGTCTGTCCGATCACATGAAATCCCGAGTCCAGCTTCTCTATTTTCTTTACAAGGCTCTTCTGCAGAAGAATCTCATCTTCTGCCACCACAACTGTGTATTCCATCTCTTTTCCGTTCCATACTTCCGCAGATTTCTGATTTTTTTACAGGCCATTCTCTGCAGACTGCTCCGTTTTCAGCCCGTCTGCCTCATCTGTATCCTTTTCTCCGGGATCTGTTTTCCTGCCGATCCTGACATACGCATGGTGGCCTTCTTCTGTATTGCCGATCTCAAACAGACTGCCTTTTCTGCAGTACATGGTCCATCTCAGATATACGTTGACCAGTCCGAGTCCTCCGATCTTCAGGTTGTCCAGAAGGGTCCTGTCATTGATATCCGCCGAGGCGATTTTTGCCCTGATTTCCTTCAGTCTGTCATCAGGGAAACCATTGCCGGAATCAACCACCTCGATCATCCATCCGTCTGCGTCAGACCGGCTTCTGATCGTGATCTTCCACGGCGGCAGACAGTCCGTCCCGTATTTCACGGCATTCTCAACAACCGGCTGAATGATCAGCTTCGGAATCTGCTCTTCGTACAGTTTCTCATCGATGTCAATCGAATAATCAAGGCTGTCCTGATAGCGGATCTTCATGCAGTACATGTATTTCCTGATATATTCAATCTCCTCCCGGAGCGGGACTATGGCCTCCGTTCCGTTCGTGATATAGCGCATGATATCCGAGAGGCTGCGGCACATCCGCACCGCCTCGTCCGTCATCCCGTCTTCCGCGAGAATACTGATGCAGGACAGCGAATTATAATAAAAATGAGGGTTCATCTGCGCCTGCAGTGCATAAGCCCTGGCTCTCGTCTCCAGCTGCCGGCTTGCCTCCAGCTCCTTCAGCGACGCCTGAAGCGAGCGGTTCATCTTCTCAAATTCGGCATAGAGCTCATCCAGTTCTTCGTAGGGTGTCCGGTAATCCGCTGTTTTTTCCTTCCCGAGGGTGGACAGATTCAGACGCTGAACAATATGCTTCAGATGCTTGATCGGGCGGATCATGCTCCGGGCGAGACGCTTCGACATCAGAATCGTCGCCACAAGTGCCGCGCCCACCATGGCGAGAAGCGTCGCAGAAAAAAGGCGCAGTGGCTTCAGGATCACACTGTTCTTCTGTACCGTCAGAAACGTCCAGCCGCTGTCCCTTCCCTCAGAACAGGTGAACGTATACTTTTCTCCTGACGACGGCATACGGAATTCCCCCGAATCTCCTTTCTTTTCACGGTAGAGCTTAAAAAACTCACGGCAGTCCGCCGCCATGTCATCACCGGCATCATACGGATAGATCAGATTGCCGTCTTCGTCAAAGACGCAGGTGACAGGATCTGCTTCTTTATTTTCAGAGACATTCAGACTCTGAAACAGGATGCGGCACCGTCTCACGGTCTCGATCACCCCGACGCACCTGCCGTTCCTGTTCACCGCGGCACGGTATACCGACACATACCAGTCCGCCTTGCCGCCGCTGAGCGAATAGCGTCTCGTGAGATACGGTCTGCCCACGAGCTTGGCGCCTCTCGCTGCGATAGCCTGCTGAAACCACACCGAGTAATTCGGATCGATGGAAATGTTCTTCGTAATGGTACCGAACTCCGCGCCGTAGCCGTCCAGCGCGTAGATATTGATCTGATCGGCTTTCATGCTCGTTCCGTTCAGCGCAATGATGGAGCCGGACAGATCCTCGTTATTCTTGAGAACCAGGTCGCTGCTGTCCTCAAAAAAGTTTGTCTTGATATTGTAATAGTTGATGCCCGCAGAGGTATCATCCAGCCGGCTGATCCCGTCCTCCACATCCTGCTGCATCGCCTCATTGACGGCAGCAAGCGCGGTCTTCTCTCTCGATATCAGAATCCTGTCGATATACTGATAGAAAAAAATCGCAAAAAACGAAAGAATCGAGATCGGAAGAATCAGAAAATACAGGTACAGTTTCTGCTGGAGCTTCTGCGGTTTTTTGACCGCTGTCTTCATTTCCTGTCCGAAAGAATTTCCTTTCTCCTCCTGTCTCAGAAAATATCCAGTTCGACCGGACAGTGATCCGACCCCATGATCTCCTGATGAATGGAGGCCCCGTCGATCTGATCCTTCAGGCTTTCGGAAATCACAAAGTAGTCGATGCGCCATCCGGCGTTATGCTCCCTTGCCCTGAACCGGTAGCTCCACCAGCTGTATTCATCCCTGGCATCCGGATGAAGATAACGGAAGGTATCAATATATCCCGCGTTGAGAAGTCTCGTGAACTTTTCTCTCTCCTCGTCCGTAAAGCCGGCATTCCTGTGGTTTGACTCCGGATGACGGATATCGATCTCCTCATGAGCCACATTCAGATCGCCGCAGTAGATCACAGGCTTTTTCTTATTCAGTCCGCTGATATAATCAAGCCACGCGTCCTCCCATGCCATCCTGTAGGGAAGTCTCTTCAGCTCTCCCTGTGAGTTCGGTACATAGACAGTCAGAAAGTAGTAATCGGGAAATTCGGCCGTGATCACCCTTCCCTCGCTGTCGTGCTCCGGTATCCCCATGCCGCAGGTGACACGGAGCGGCTCCTTCTTCGTAAAAAGCGCCGTCCCGGAATAGCCCTTCCTTTCCGCATAATTCCAGTACTGATGATATCCCGGCAGCTCCAGTTCCACCTGTCCCGCCTGGCACTTCGTCTCCTGAAGACAGAAAATGTCCGCATCCAGCTGCTCAAAGGTCTCCATGAAATTCTTTTTCATTACGGCGCGCACGCCGTTCACATTCCATGATATAAATTTTTCTGCCATACAGATCCTCCGTGGAAATCAGGGTGAAATTCCCGCTGTTCCGTTACTGCAGCTGTTCCGTTACTGCAGCTTCTCCGTTACTGCAGTTGCTCCGTTACTGCAGCAGTTCCCTTACTGCGACCGATGCTGCGATGAGTCCCGCCACGGAAGGAACAAAAGCCACAGACCCGGGCGGAAGCCTCTTTCTTCCCTTCCCGTCTGCTTCCCGGGATGCCGTCTCCTGACTCTCCCGGTTCTCTTCCGCCTGCACTTCTCTGAAAGGTCTGACAGGCGGCTCAGTGGAGCAGACAACCTTCAGGTCCGTGATGCCCCTTTTTCTCAGCTCGCGCCTCATCACCCTCGCCAGCGGATCATTTTTCGTCTCGAACAGATCACACACCTCAAGCTTCGTCGGATCCGTGCGGTTGCCGCAGCCCATGCAGGAAATAACGGGCACGCCCGCCTTCTTCGCCGCTTCAATGATGGCGATTTTTCCGGTGACCGTATCTATGGCATCTATCACATAATCAAAAGCGGAAAAATCCGTCTCCTCCGCCTCCGGTGTACCCGGAAGGAAGAAGATCCTGTGCCGGTTCACCGTAATCTCCGGATCTATGTCCTGAATCCGGCGCATCGCCGCATCCACCTTATACTCTCCGATGCTGCTCCGCAGAGCGATAATCTGCCTGTTCAGATTCGAAACCGCAACCCTGTCGTGATCAAACAGGTCGAGTGTGCCGATGCCGCTTCTGGCAAGCGCCTCCATGGCGTTGCCGCCGACGCCGCCGATCCCGAACACGGCGACTCTTTTCGACCGCAGCCGCGCCAGCGCATCCTTTCCGAAAATCAGCGCCAGGCGCTCATACTGATCTGCAAAATCATCCTGCATATGTCTCATCTGCCCTTCTGTCTCCGCCATCCGGATGTTTCGCTCCGGCCGGACGCTCTCAGTCCTTCGGTTTCTGGAAGAATTTTCCCTTGACCTCTGTGGTACGGATGGAGTTGATAAACGCCGCCGGATCCGTCTCTCTCACCTTTCTGATCACCTGACCTGCCTGCTGTCCGGACACCACCGAGTAGACCAGATCTTTTGGTGCATGTTCATAAGAACCCTCTCCGTGAAAGATGGTGGCGCCATGATCCGTCAGACTGTAAATCTCCTCACAGACTCTGTCCGCCTGCGTCGTCACAATAAAAAGCGTCTGCTGCTGATAATCGCGGTACAGGATGTGAATCACCTGTGTCGAACAGAACTGATATACGATGGAATACAGTGCGCTGTCCCAGCCGAACAGGAAACCTGCGATCACGAGCAGCACCACATTATAGGCCAGTATATAATCAAAAGAATCAACACCCTTTTTCTGCGACAGATAAATGCCGAAAAAATCAGTCCCGCCGCTCGTTGTATCCGCTCTCAGGCACATGGCTATGCTGAGGCCGCCGATCAGACCGCCGAAAAGAGCGATCAGCAGCGTATCGTATGTGATCGGCATCTCGGGAATCATATCCGTGAAAATACTGGTCAGTACGATCGTCAGGAGCGAAAAGCCCGTGAATTTCTTCCCGATATAACGGAATCCGATGTATACCGGAAAAATATTCAGTGCGATATTCAGCACGGAAAACGGCATTCTGACGCCCGCATATTTCAGAAAAATACGCTGGATCAGGATCGTCAGTCCCGTAATGCCGCCGGGAACCAGATTACCCGCATCCACAAAAACGCGGATGGCCACAGCCATCAGCACCGATGCCAGAATCGTTGTCAGAAGCCTCTTCGTATCCTTTCTCCTGTCCCACTTCAACTGACACTCCTCCTTTCACAGGTGCTGCCTTGAGATCCGGAACGGCAGCATCACTTTGCCGCCTCTTCCGGCATCAGACTGACGCGTTTCATGCATTCAGCCGCCGCATCGGCATCTCCGGGTCTTCCGAAATAGAACCCCTGAATGCTGTCACAGGTAAATTCCTTCAGCCTGTTGTACTGTTCCTTCGTTTCCACACCCTCGCAGATCGTCTTCTTTCCGAGATCATGAACAAGCATGATGACATCCTTCAGGAAACCGTCCCTGCCTTCCTTCATGTAGGCAAGCAGCAGTGAGCGGTCGATTTTTACCACATCCACCGGAATATAGGCAAGGTAGCTCAGCGATGAATAACCCGTCCCGAAGTCGTCCATGAGAAGGCTGATGCCCATCTCCTTCAGGTTTCTGAAAAGCTCCAGCGCCTGACGGTCATTGTCCATGAAAAGGCTCTCCGTGATCTCGATCTTTACGAACTCCGGCGGCACCTGATACTGATCAAGCAGTCCCTTCAGATAGCCGACATAGCCCGTATCCTCCAGCTGATCGGCGGAGTAATTAATCGAAACAGGCGGCACCCTGTATCCTTCCTTCAGCCACCTGCCGATCTGGCGGACTGTCATCGCCGTCGTGATCCTGCCGATTCTTCTGATCCAGCCGTTTTCCTCCGCAAGCGGAATAAAAACTGCCGGCCCGATCTCCGAATTTTTCATCCGGACAAGCGCCTCAAAACCCTCCAGCATACCGGTCTCCGTGCTGACCTGCGGCTGGTAGAGCATATACATCTCTTCTTTTTCAATGGCATTGAAGACCATATTTTTCAGTTTTTCGCGCTGAAGGTCCTCCTCTCTCATCTCCGGCATAAAGATCGTGCAGGTATTCTTGCCCCGTGCCTTTGACTTGGCCAGTGCCAGATCAGCACACATCAGAAGATCTCCGTTCTGACCGGGCACCTCCGAGTTCGCGACGCCGATGCTCGCCATCACGCTGATGCAATCAATGTCAATCTGTCTCTCCTTCTGGAACACTTCCATCACTCCGGTAATTCTCGGGTCTCCCTCCCGGAGTGTGCAGTTATAGAAGAGAATCAGGAACTCATCGCCGCCGTAGCGCGAAACCACTGCATCGTGGCCGGCGGCAAAATCCATAAGTTCAGCCGCCAGCTGCCTCAGCACCATATCGCCTCTGTCATGACCGTACGTTTCGTTGATATTTTTAAAATTGTCTCCGTCGATCAGCATCAGGGCATAGGGCTCTTTCTCCAGCCTCGGATCCTCTCTCATATGCTGGAGCCCTGTCTGTCTGTTGTACACACCCGTGAGCACGTCGTGTTCACTCGCAAAACGCAGACGGCCCGCGGCAATTCTCTGCTCGTTTTCGGCGGTTTTTCTCTCGCGCACCTCCACGCGGCTTCCGCCGATCATCAGGAGCATGCCGGCAATGATGATCAGCAGCGGATAGAAAACAGCGCCGAAACGCTCATTAAACGTCTCCGGCTTGTCGAGAATAATGGTATTGTCCGGCAGAAGGCCGGTCGAAATACCGAACTTTTTCATGGCCCTGTAATTGACCACATATCGGTGCTCCATGTTGTTCTGCACCTGCACCGTACTGATGTCCGTCCGCCCGCGGACGATTTCACGCATCAGACGCGCGGCATCCTGCGCGTTCTCCGTCAGCAGATTGACCTCTCCTCCGACCAGCCCGTTGTAAAATCCGCCTGTCGCATTGCGGAAGACAGGAGCCTCAGTGGACTCCGCAATAATTTTGGTATATTCCGCTACCGTATAGTAATTTTCAACTTTATCCCAGCAGGCGCTGAGCGCAATGACAATCGTGCCGCTGCCATACTGTTTCATGACATCCCGGAACTGCTCCAGGGAATAGCTGCTGAAATTGACACCGGTAAAAGTGATGCCGTCAAAGTCGTGATTTTTCGAGGCATCCAGGAACAGCCGGTAGCCGTCCTGTCCGGTCAGGGTATTGTCATAGACGCCCACCACCTGACTGGCGTCCGGGAAAAAGCGATGTGCCAGCTTCAGGGTATCCAGAATGTTGTCACTTTCCAGGAATCCCGTCACCCCCGGGTCTTCGTCCGCCTTATATCCTGCTTCGTAATCATTCACGCCCAGAAAGACCACAGGAATGCCCTTAAAATACTGGTTTTTGTACTGCATGACAAAATTAAAGGCAGCATCATCAGCAACGATCACTCCGTCATAATGATCCGTCGCCATTCTCTCCGTAATCCGCCGGAGAAAAAGCAGTCTGTCCTTATCCGTATGATGCTTGTATGAATCCATGTTCACCACATCAAGCCGGATTTTTGACATGTCAAAAATCGAACGGAAGCCGTTGATCTGATCATTATAATTGGTATAGGTGGGATCATAGGAGGAAATGAAGAGCACCTGTTTCTCATCCAGAAGCATATCGGATTTCGAAACCGCATCCTCTTCCAGGTAATCGCTGTCTCTGTCAGCAGAAACAATGCCTGATGCTCCCTCCGCGAGCTCAGCGGACCGGTCACTGCCGGTATCCCCCTTTCCGATGTGAAATATAATCGAAGCACAGAGGAAAACCGTGCCGGTGATGACCGCGATCAGACCGAGAACCGTCAGTACGACCCCATTCACCTGTTTTTTATCATCAGCGTTACTCTTGTTCATCATCTCTGCACCGTTTCATAAAGAACTGATTCCGATTCCGCCTGCTGCCCCTGTCTGCCGCAGGCGCATCACTTACTCCGTCAGTTTCAGTGCCACGTTATAAAAAACAGGATCCTCTTCAGCGTCCATCCAGTTCGCGTGCGTGAGAATGCTCCCGAATACCGTATTGTTCGGGATTCTCAGTCCGTCGGATTCAAATTCATTGGAAAGAAGTATGCATTCACAGGTCGGAAGCGCACCGGTATCCCTGAGCAGCTTCCGCATCTTGCGACTGGCGATCTCGTTCGGCTCCGTCACAAGAATGAGCGCTCTGGCCTTATCCAGAATCTCCGACATGGTCTGCGTCATCTGTGTTCCGACATCAAGAATGATAAAATCAAAATCTCTCTTGTCTTTCAGGATATCCAGCAGCACCTTCAGCTGCGCGGTATGAAGGCCCATGGATTTCAGGCTTTTCTCAAAGGGAAGAAGGTAGGAAATGTCTTCCTGCCCGATATTCTGCAGAATCGTCCAGTAGGTATCTTCGTCGGGATTTTTCAGCTTTTCCGCCAGATCCGGCGAAGCACATTTATCCTCATCAAAGAAAACAGAAACGCTCTGTGCCTGATCCCATCCGATCACCAGTACCTTCTGATCCAGCATCTTCAGCTTTCTCGCGAGGGCGACACTGATCAGGCTCTTGCCGCAGCCGCCGATCGGGGAATAGACACCGACAATCTGCGTTTCTCTGCGCTCCGGTGTCTCCGGTCCGGTTTCCTCCGGCGCCTCTTCCGTTATCCCGTTTTCGGGATCCGATGCTCTGTCAATGTCGTCAAGCGTATCCCGGATCTGATCCAGAAGGTCGGATTTACCGGCATTTTTCAGAAAAACCTTTACCTTGTCCGGGAAAACCCGTTCCGTATCCAGGCTGTCCGTCAGAAGGAAGATGCGGCTGATATTCTGTCCGACCAGCCGTTCCCCGTAGTTTTCGTCATCGACGATCAGCAGTTCGACCGACTGCTGCTCGGAAAAATAGGCATCCACAAACCCTGGATCCGTGATCACCTGGATATCCGCTTCAGGCGAAAAACTGCGGATCAGATCCTCCTCTATGTTCTTCAGATAATCATAATCCGTATCGATTATGACCAGATGCGGCTTCTTCTCCATATCCTGTATCCTACTCCACATTAAACGTATATTCACCAAACCTCAGAACCGTTCCCTCACCGATCGGAATTTCCGTATGCGGTTCGATCCGGTGATCATTGACAAAGGTTCCCTGTTCGCTTCCCGTATCCACCACGAAATAATTGATGCCGTTCCAGCCGATCACGGCGTGAACGGGATCAACGCTGTCCGCATCCTCAATCGCTCCGTCCGCTTCACCGGGATCGGAGCCGATACGGAAATTCGTCTGGCGCACCGTGAAAACGCAGGGTCTGGGCGTGTTGATGCTGCGAAGCGTAAGGACCGCGTGGTCTTCCTCGTCCATCTCACGCAGATCCAGTGTAGACATCAGTCCCTTCCAGTCGCCGAAATTGCGCTGCTTCTGGTAGCTGATCTGACGGCACACGAAGCCATTGTCCTCCTTGACCGAGATCAGATCCTCGATCATGACATAAAGGCGCTTTGCATAAATCTCGCTGTGTCTGGAATCCGGCGGCACGAGCGCAGGCAGGCAGATCAGAAAAATCTGTCCCGCGCTGTCGGTATAGATGCTGTCGGTATCCCATGTAATGTTCTCGAGGGAAACAGCCTCCACCTCCTGCAGTGCCACAACCCTCGCCAGTATCTTCTTGCAGATGGAGCAGGTCTGATCCAGCGACATGTTCTGAACACGCTCGGCCAGCGTGCGCAGCCCGTCGGGGAAATATTCAATTTTGATCCGCTCGTTGTAATGAACCCAGTAAACCGGAAGGAGACCGCAGGATTCGCCGGACCGGTTGATATAGTCAGCCGCCTGACGGTCAAACAGCTCCTCATTTAACAGAAAATCTCTCATCTTCAGATGCTCCCGCGTTAATTTTCCAGCTGTCCCATCATACTTCTGAGTACTTCCACCGGCATCTGTCCCGGCGCTGTCGCCTCACCTGCCGTGGCAAAGGTCATGCAGGAACCGGTCAGACTTCCGCTGATCCGAGAGATTTTTCCAAGGTCACCCATCGAGATGGCAATGAGAGGGCAGCTCATCTCCGCATCGGCATCCTCTGATGCGTTCATGAGTCTCAGCACGTCATGGCCCTTCTTCGGCATCGCCGCTACCTTGACGACATCGGCGCCCGTATACGCCAGACGGCTGAAAATCTCGGCCAGTTCTTCTTTTTTCGGCGTTCGGTCGAAGAAATGAGCGGATGCGATCACCTTTTTCCCCGCCTCATGAAGCTGCTTCACAAGGATCTCCGGATCATACTGATTCGAAAGCCCCTCCACGTCAATGACCGAAATCTCAGGTCTTCCGGCGGCCCAGCGTGCTGCGGCGGTATAAACTCCGCCGTCTGTACTGCCCTTTCCTCCCTCATTGCTGCTCCGATAGGTAAAAAGCAGCGGCATATCACCGAGGATCTGCCTGATTTTCTCCAGTACTGCGCCGGCTTCGGCTTCATCATCAATATGCTGATAAAAATCGGCTCTCCACTCCACCAGGTCCGGTTTCGCGTCGCGGGCTTTCTCCGCTTCTGCAATCAGCTCCCCGTCACCGGCGCCGGAAATGGGAACACAGATCTTCGTCTGTCCCCTGCCGAGCGTCACCTTATCACTGAGGACAACCGGCTTCTTATGCACCTTTTTCGATCTGTTTCCTTTCTTTTTCGCTCCGGCATCGACCCAGTCGTAGAGCGATTTCTTTTTTCTCCTCTTCTCGAGTTCATCAGCGAAAGCCTCGTCCGACAGCCCGCTGCCGGCCTTTTCATCCTTCGTCTTCAATGACTGATCCGCCTCAGATGATTCCCCGGATTTCTGTGATTCATCTGTACGGGATACATCCCCGGGCTTCCGTGATGCACCTGTTTTCTCTTCGGCCGCCTCTGCTGCCTCCTCTTCGGCTTCCTGCTCTGCTTCTCTGCTGTATATCAGTTCACTGTTGACCGCAGTCTGAGGTTCCGTCCGGGGTTCCGTCTGTTCTTCTGTCTTTTTCTTATGCCTGCCGAATGGCCACCAGCTCCACATCGTCTTCGACCTCTTTTCCATGTCATTTCTGTGCGGATCACGTTTTTATCTGAACGGGATCTGTCCGCACATACGCAATTTATTCTATCATATATTCATTAAAATGTCTTATTTCAGTGGCAAAATTCAGTTCTGCAATGTATGATAATAACGAATTTGTGAATGAGATGAGAACCTCTGTGATCCTGAACGGCGTCGGTGAGATTCCGAAGCCCGCGGGAAGAGATACAGAAAAAGGAAAGGCAGGAAAAAATCATGACAGACACCTGGCATATTACCGGAAGCACAGAACTGACCGGGCTGCTCGGAAGTCCCGTGGCCCACAGCCTGTCCCCGATGATGCATAATGACGCTTTCCGCGCCCTCGGTCTGGATTACGTCTATCTGTGTTTTGATGTGAAAGAAGGGGATCTGGAAACGGCCGTGAACGGCCTCCGGGCACTGGGCGTGCGCGGCTTCAACCTGACCATGCCTGATAAAAACAGAATCATCGACCTGGTTGATGAACTGTCTCCGGCGGCTTCCCTGATCGGCGCCTGCAATACCGTAGTCAATGAAAACGGCCGTCTGATCGGGCACAACACCGACGGCTATGGTTTCATAACTTCCCTGAAAGAATACGGTTATCAGATTGCCGGCCGGCAGATCACCGTCATGGGCGCAGGCGGCGCAGCCTCTGCCATTATCGCGCAGGCGGCGCTTGACGGTGCGGCACTGATCCATATTTTTGCGCGCCCGGAAAGCCGGTTCCACCGGAAAACGGTTCAGCTCGCCGAAAGAATCAGCAGTCAGACCGGGTGCACGGCAATCCTGGAAAATCAGAACGACGCCACTGCACTCAGAAAGGCTGTGGCGGACAGCAGTCTGCTCGTCAATGCCACCCCTGTGGGCATGGCACCGGATACCGACCGCTCCCTGATCGAGGACGTCTCTTTCTTCCATAAGGATCTCTTCGTGGCAGATGCGATCTACCACCCGAAGGAAACGAAACTTCTCCGGCTCGCCCGCGAAAGCGGCTGCCGGACCGCCAACGGATTATATATGCTTCTCTGGCAGGGTGCTGAGGCATTCCGGCTCTGGACCGGCAGAGAGATGCCCGTCGAGCTGATCCGAAGCAGATATTTCAGCTGATGAGACGGTTACGATAAGCGGATATATCACGGAACCGTGATCCAGAGAACGGCTGACAGTGCCGGAAAAAGGCTGCCGCGGCAGTGGAAAAATCCACGCGCGGCAGCCTCATTTTTTATTCTTTTCTCTTCTGTTATTCTTTTCTGCTGTTCTGCTGTCCCTGTTCCCGTTTCTCTCAGTTCTTCTTCTGAAGGAATTCCGGGATCTTCAGTTCCTTCGCCGCATTCGCAGCGGAAGGCTTAGGAGCGGAAGGTTTAACCACCGACTTCGGCAGATCAAAGTTCGGCATCTTGTATCCGGCATTCTGGAAGGAATTCTCCTTCTTTGCCGCTTCGGCAGCCTTTGTATCCGTGACACTTGCCACCTTGGTTGTCGAATCATCCAGACCGGTCGCGATCACGGTGATTTTTGCCGTATCCGGTACGGAATCATCGTACATCGCACCGAAGATAATGTTCGCATCATCGCCGGCAAGATTCTGTACATAACTTGCTGCGTCATTGGCATCCATCAGGCTGATGTCGCCGGAAATATTGATGATCACATGGCTTGCGCCGTCGATTGTGGTCTCAAGCAGCGGAGACTGTACAGCCTGCTGAACAGCTTCCAGTGCCTTGTCGTCGCCCTTTGCGGTACCGATACCGATGTGAGCAATGCCCTTGTCCTTCATAACCGTCTGGACATCGGCGAAGTCAAGATTGATCAGTGCCGGCTGATTGATCAGATCAGTGATGCCCTGAACAGCCTCCTGAAGAACCTCATCTGCCTTTCTCAGTGCCTCCGGCATGGTCGTGCGGCGGTCTACGATCTCAAGCAGCTTGTCGTTCGGGATCACGATCAGCGTATCCACGTTCTCTTTCAGTTTCTCGATGCCGGAGAGTGCATTCTGCATTCTGGTCTTCGCCTCAAAACGGAACGGCTTTGTGACAACGCCGACCGTAAGGCATCCGGCTTCCTTCGCCACCTGCGCAACGACAGGTGCCGCGCCTGTGCCGGTGCCGCCGCCCATACCGCAGGTAACAAAAACCATGTCTGCACCTTCAACCAGCTTCTTGATATCATCAACGCTTTCTTCCGCGGCCTTCTGACCCACTTCCGGTCTTGCGCCCGCGCCAAGTCCCTTGGTCACTTTCTCACCGATCTGGAGAACGGTAGGTGCCTTGCAAAGCGAAAGAGCCTGCTTATCCGTATTGATACCTACCAGCTCGACACCGCCGATCGCCTCGTCAACCATTCTGTTGACCGCGTTGTTTCCGCCGCCGCCGACGCCGATAACAATAATTCTTGCAGCAGATTCCGCTTCATTTGACATGATCTCTAACAAAATGTTACCTCCTTCATCAGGAAACTGTTCCTGGCTTATTTATAACCCCTCGATAATGTCCGTGCCCGACCGGCACCTGAAAAATCTTCAATAATCAGATGGAAAGCCCATATATGTCTATATATTATTATTTTCTGACATTTTTTTCAATACTCTTGTGCACGGTTTTCACCGGACCGATTGCTGTCCACTCTTTGCCAGCCACTGTCACACATGGAGACTTCCAGCCTCGACACGCTCTCGCTTGTCCTCGGCGTAGCGGTGATAACTTCGTCCTTCGCTACGCTCGGACTCATTAACCACCGACGCCTGCGGAGGTCTCGGCCTGGGAGTCTCCATGTGTTCCGTGGCTCTGGCGTACGTCTGGACTGTAACCCGGACCGATAGCTGTCCGGGCGGTTCTGCGGAACGCGCCTGCTGACGCAGGCTTGAACGGGTCCTCGCGCTTTTCGCCTTTCAGGTTCGACTGACCGGGAGATACATCGGCTCTGTGAAGTCGCTCAAAGGGTGATGCATCCGACGTCCGCCGCTGCACTGAGAGAACGGGTGAACGCGCTGTGCCGGCCTCCTCATGGCTGGTACTCGTATCTGGATACGGCGTTGCCGCTGTCCGTCCCGGATTCATCCGTGCCGGTGCTGTCCGTATCTCCGCAGCCGGTATCCGTGCCGTCTGTGCCGGTACCGTCCGTGCCGTATCCCGACGCGTCATCCGTGCCGTAGGCATCTGTGCCGTCCGTACCGTAGGTATCGCCGGTTCCCGTGCCGTCCGTGCCGTATCCCGATGCGTCATCCGTGCCGTAGGCATCTGTGCCGTCCGCACCGTAGGTATCACCGGCTCCCGTGCTGTCCGTGCCGTACCCGGATGCATCATTCGTACCGTAAGATATGGTGCCGTCTGTGCCGGAGGCATTCTCCGTTCCCGTACTGTCTGTCCCGGAGGCGTCAGCTGAATCTGCGCCGGAGGCCTCCGATGTGCTGTCGGTTCCGGTTTCCTCATCCTGATCAAAGATGATATTGACTGTATCCTCAGAGAAGTTCTCCAGGTGGAGGGTTCCCTTCATGCCGGAAAGCTGCGGGAGAATCGCCGCTGCCCGGGACATTTTTTCTTCCAGCAGCGTATCCTGCCCGATGTCAATGAGAATGTCTCCGTAATGAAGAACAAACTGATTTCCGTTCTGAATTTCAATGCTGTCCGGAATGATATCCAGCTTGCTGACGATCTTTGTGATGGCCAGCAGCGTAGAAAAAACGCCGGGATCCGCCGGTGCGATCACGGCGCCGACAGAAAGCTTTGCATCCGTAAGGCCTTTTACCTCTGTCACATCCGTAAGCGCCGGATGGAATTCCGTATCGGAGGTATGTACCATGTCCGCCTGAAGCGCGCCGGCAGCCGCCGAAGCCGCACTGACGTTCTGATCTGCGGTACCATTTTCCGTGGCGGCTCCCGGGCTGCTATTCCCGGTCGTCTGACCCGCAGATGCTGCACTCACCGCCCGACCCGCTGATGCCGCACTCACCGTCTGATCCGCTGATACCGTACTCTCCGTCTGATCCGGCGTGGCCGCACCTGTCACCTGATCCGATGACGCTGCACTCACTGTCTGATCCGGCGATGATGTGTTTACCGCCTGATCCGCCGTGGCCGTGCCGTCTGAGGCCGTGCCGCTGCCGGTGCCGGCAGGAAACGCCTCAAGTACGTATCCCTTCGCGTCAAAATAGTAATCATAGCCGTCCTGTCTCACATATCCGATCGGATTGTTTTCATTGACCTGAAGCGTCACACGATTATGAGCATCATATGCGATCTCAATAGAGCTGACAAAAGGCGCATTTTCCGGCTGAACGGTCTTCACAAATCTGGTGAGATAGATGGAATTTCTGCTTGCAAAGTCTGTGAACACCATCTCACGGATCTCATCGGCCGTATACCTCGTATTTCCCACCACGGACGCATTCTGATCCGGCACATAGAAGACACCGAGAAAAATCAGCACAGCCGCCGCCACTGTCCCGAGGACAGCGAGCACGCGGATACCGATCCTTTTCAGTTTTTTTCTGTCCGTATGTTTCTTCATTATTTTCGTCATTCCGCGCTTTCAGAAAAGCTTATGATCCGGAGTCCGCCAGTTTCCTGACATAATCCTTGAACATCTCGCCGCGCTGCTCGTAGTTGTCGAACTGACCCCAGCTTGCGCAGGCGGGAGAAAGGAGAACCGCATCGCCCGGCACCGCGTGCGCTGCGCACGCCTTCACAGCCTGTTCCAGATTGTCGAAAAATTCAATATTTTCCTTCGGAAAACCGCAGCGAACCGCCGTCTCTGCGATCTGCTCCTTTGTCTGTCCGATCAGCGCAAAATACTTCACCTTTCCGTCAAAGGCACGGATCCAGCTGTCAAAGGAAAGCTGCTTGTCAAAGCCGCCGCCGATCAGGCAGGTCGGCCGGTTCATGGCCTGAATGCCCTTGATGGCCGCGTCCGGATTGGTGCCCTTGGAATCGTTGTAATATCTGACGCCGTTGATTTCCGTCACATACTCGATCCTGTGCTCCACACCCGGGAACGCATAGGCCGTCTTCCGGATACTCTCGACAGGCACGCCCGCATGGTATGCCATCGCTGCCGCGACCATCACATTTTCATAATTGTGCAGGCCCAGAATCTGCAGTTTCGAGGTATCGAGCACATCCGTGACCTGATTTCCGTCACTGATGCGGATCATCGTGCCGTCCAGGTAAATTCCCTTCTGAAGCACCCTTCTGCTGGAAAAATAAACGACAGGCACGCTGGTCTTCTCCCCGAATTCACGGAGTACGCTGTCCTCGTAATTAAGCACGCAGATATCCTCTGAAGTCTGATTCTCTGCGATTCTTTCCTTGCAGCGGATATATTCTTCCATCGTGTGATGACGGTTCAGATGATCTTCGGTGATATTGGTGATCGCCGAAGCCGCCGGATGAAATGTGTCGATCGTCTCGAGCTGAAAACTGCTGCACTCAATGACCGTCCATGCCCTGTCCGTCTGTTCAGATGCGACATCCGTATAAGGTGTGCCGATGTTGCCGACCACGTAGACTTCCGGGAAATAATTCTTCATCATTTCGCCGAGCAGCGTCACCGTCGTGGTCTTGCCGTTTGTTCCGGTCACCGCGAGGATTTTTCCCTTTCCGACGCGATATGCCAGCTCAATCTCACTCCAGACCGGAATATGCTTCTTCCTGAAATTTTCAACCACCGGGATGTCGCAGGGCACGCCCGGACTCATCACAACCGCATCGAGCTGTCCGTACAGATCCTCAGGGAACTCTCCCGCAATCACCTGAATGTCCGCTCCGGCTCTTGCTTTTACGGCCTCTTTGTCGATATCGGCCTTGCCGTCATAGATCACCGGTACGGCACCCGTCTTCAGAAGAAGCTTTGCCGCGCCGATACCGCTTTTACCGGAACCGAATACCAGAATTTTTCTGCCCTTTAACTCCATGATTTTATCCTCCTGTCAGGCTGTCCGTCAGCTGGCCTCTCTTCTGTCAGACTGTCCGTCAGCCGGCATCATCTTCTGTCAGCCGATCTTTGCGGCAAGAAAACAGAGAAGAATCGTCAGAATGGTGAATCTCGTCACAATCTGAGGTTCGGACCATCCGGACAGTTCAAAATGATGATGAATCGGTGTCATTTTGAAAAATCTCTTCCCGTGCGTCGCTTTGAAGTAGGTGACCTGAATCACGACAGAGACAAGTTCAATCGCATAGATAAAGCCGATGATGGGAATGTACAGCGGCATCCGCATCATATAGGCGCTGCCGGCAACAAAGCCTCCCAGTGCCAGCGACCCGGTATCGCCCATGAAGATTTTTGCAGGGTTGGCATTAAAAAGAAGGAATCCCAGAAGTGACCCGGTGACCGCGAGCGTGATCGGGGTGATCCCGCCCTGCATCCACACCGACATGCAGGTGAAAAAAATCGCCACGACAGCCGTCACCGATGAGGCGAGCCCGTCCACGCCGTCCGTGAAATTCACGCCGTTGACCGTCGCGAGTATCACGAGAAAGGCGAAGACAATCTCGAACCAGCGCGGCCACACGATGTAGGCGCCGGTATGGAAGGGAACGATCATGTCCAGTGAATAACCGAACCTGCTGGTCAGCACCCAGAGAAAGAGCGCCGTCACGACGATCTCCAGCGCCAGCTTCTGTTTCGGATACAGGCCGTCAGACCGGTGCAGGACGACCTTCAGAAAGTCATCCAGAAATCCGATGATACCGAACCCGAAGGTCAGAATCGCCACCGGAATGATCGCGATTTTTGTTCTCATATAGATCAGCGTAACGACAAGAATACCCAGCAGAATGGCGATGCCGCCCATGGTCGGGGTGCCCGCTTTTTTCAGGTGGGATTTCACGCCCTCGACTCTCTCCGTCTGATCAACCTTCTTCTTCGTCAGAAACGGGACGAGAAATCCGGTTGCGACTGCAGTCACGCCGAAGGAAATAAAAAGCGGAAAAAAATCGGTCCAGCTCATACATGCCTCCTAGTATAACAATAATTAAATAAATGATACATTAATCGCCTCTCGAAGTGTATAATAGAAGGCAAGAAAGCGAGGCTTCTG
>Ga0256406_1000663_pt1 | contig 61192 bp, 56 predicted proteins | sample RumenRJG_03DNA_FD_185986 | JGI IMG/M metagenome (GOLD analysis project Ga0256406, IMG submission 185986) | Bovine rumen microbial communities from Lethbridge, Alberta, Canada - RJG_03 | ecosystem: Host-associated > Mammals > Digestive system > Stomach > Rumen | place: Canada: Alberta | collected... | reverse complement strand
CTTCCTGACCAACAACTTTGCAATCGAAGACCCGCTCACCATTGCAGAATTGTACCGCGAGAGGTGGCAGATTGAACTCTTTTTCAAATGGATCAAACAACATCTTCACATCAAGACCTTCTACGGGGATAATGTCCCAAAAAGTGTGTCCGTATAGGTAGAAAGAAGAAAGTCTGTAAATTTAAAGTGACGAAAAAGAACATCAATGTTCAACTTTAAAAATACAGACTTATGGTTACTTTTACAAAGGAACAACTTTCTGAGGTAATGCGCAAGCATTCCGAGAAAGAAAATGGTCTTCACGACCTTTTGGAGATTATGTTGGAGAGCCTGATGGTGGCGGAGCGGAGCGAGTTCTTGCACGAACAGGAAGACCACAACAAGGGCAACGGCTTTCGCTTTGGGCATACCTATGGCCACGGCCGTAAACTGGAGTTCAGGATCCCCAGAGACCGCTTCGGGAACTTCCACCCGAAGATCCTTGCCATCCTTCGAGACCAGGAAGAGGAGTGCGAGAAGCTGGCCGGAAGCCTCTACACGAAGGGTTTGACGCAGAGTCAGGTAGGCCAGGTGTTCGATGAGATCTACGGAGAGCACTATAGCAAGTCGAGCATATCCAGGATGATTGATTACGTCCGCAAGGAAGTGGATGCGTGGCTTGACAGGGGCCTTGACGAGTACTATCCCATCGTGTTCGTGGACTGCGTCCATATCAAAGTGTTCCGCAAGAAGAAAGCTGCCACAGAGGCGTTCTATGTGGTTCTGGCCGTGACAGAAGAAGGCACTCGCGAAGTGCTTGGCATCTACAACAATCCGCTGGAAAGCGCCACAGGATGGAGGACCATGTTCGACGACATCCGCAGCCGTGGTGTTGAACGCATCGGCCTGATGGTTGCCGACGGCCTCACCGGTCTGGATGTGATTGTCGGCGAGAAGTTCCCGGGAGCCGGGTTCCAGCGCTGTACGACGCATCTCAAGCGGGACATGATGGCCCGTGTACGGCATGGCGACAAGAAAGCCCTTGCCGATGACATGCGGGAAGTCTTCCGCACCGGAGACAAGGACTATACCGTCGAGCAGGGAATCCAGGCTTGGAAGGACATGTGCCTGAGATGGGGCAAGGACTACCGCAGCATCAAGGCACAGGCTGACAACGAGGATATCGCTTTCTACTTCACCTACCTGAGCTATGTGCCCCAGATACAGTCCATGATATACACGACGAACTGGATTGAGCGGTTGCAGAAGGACTTCCGCAGAGTGACCCGCATGCGGGGCGCAATGCCCGATGAGGACTCCGTGATTGTCCTGATGGGAAAGACAGCCATGGACAAGGAGTCCTACAGCCGGGTAATCCCGAGAATCCGGGAGGACAAGACGCTCTTCCCGAATGAATAAGGTCGCATACAAACCGCTCAATCAGAACATCTTATGGAAACGACGCAAACATTATATGCAGCTGTTCAAAAGTGCTACGAACACCTCTATGACGCCATTACGGAGCTGGCCAAACACCCTGATGATGACAACCGTGCTATGTGGGAAGCCATCGCTCACGATGACTACGACAGGGCCTTGGAAGCCTATGTCATAGCCAGAGAAAAAGAAGCGAAGGCCGCCTGGGACAGGGGCGAACTACCCTTCTAGAAGGGGGCACCGCCGCCGGAATATACGACCTCCGGCGGCTACAGATCGAGCGCTGCGGGGGGCTCCGGGAAAGGGCCCTCCTCGCGCCCGACTGTTGCCCGGTGCACGCTGAAAGGCTTGCCGATTAACGAAAAAGTCGTAACTTTGAACGTTCTTTAAATTGCAGACCAGGCCCCAGACACACAAATTGGGACGCTACCTATGATCCTTCGGGAAGTCCTTCTCTATCAATCCTGAAATAAACCTTAGTCGCTCCCCCTTAGGTCTGGTTCTATCATACTCCACATAGTTTTTAAGAAACCAATACTCTTTTGTAATCGTATGCCTCCACTCGCCATCCTTCAGATACTTATATACTTGCATCAACACAATTATTCTGTTGATTACCCACTGAGCATAATCACCTATCACGCTGTCATGCAGGAAGCTGGTCTTCAACAGGTCATGAATATTTGCCCCGAAGGTACATAACCCTCCTTTGGTATTTCCCGACTTAACTAATGCCAAAATATTCTTGCTCTGAATATCACTCAGAATAAAAGGCGAATGCGTCACCATACAGACATTAATCGCCTTAATATTTCTAAAGCGCATCTGCTTAATACCATCTAACAGGTATTTCACCAAATCCTTTTGTAATTCTGGGTGGAAATAAAGCTCAAGCTCCTCCAAAATAATGTTACAATGAGTATAGGTGATACGCTCTTTATTACCATCACTGAATATGGACTCTAAATTAGAAAGATGATACAAAATTGAACTAATGGTAAACACCTGCTGCTTCTCTCCGGAACTCAATGTCTCAAACGGCACCTCATCCGTCCTGTCAGGTGATAATTCTTGAAGCTTAATATCCGTATTATAGATAGGCGGTGGAACCAGATCATCAAAAGAGTACAAGATTCTTCTTGGCCCTTTTTCCATCTCTTTTCGCATTACGGATGATGCCTGTTCTGCCGCTGCTTCCTGAATGCTTATATCAAACTTGCCTTCTCCCTTTTGTTCATATACTCCATAGACTATATAAGCGAGTATCTGCCGTATTTTCTTGGTAATGTGAGAATGATCCACAGCCAGCCTTACAATCAGTTTGTTAAGCATGGCGTCATCAATCTTGTTGCGAATATCTTTATGCTTGTTGTGAAACTGATGATACTGAGGATATTGCGCGGATATTTTCAACGTCTTATACGTTAAATAATCCAGTGCGTAGTCGTAGTGCTTTCTTTTATCTTTATACCATTCCAGCTCAAGTCCATATACTTCCGACCACATCTGAGGCACGAGTTTTCTAAGCCGAGTCCACCCTTTCACATCAATTTTAGTATACAGCCGATCTTCTCCTGTTCCACGCTTCAAATAGGCCGCATCAAATACGTCTTTCCGTTTCTCCATTTCGAATCTAACAGCACGCAAATGTCCGTTTAAGACGGAGAATCCGTTAGGCGATGATACCAATAGTGCCTGGAGCCTCTCTCTTGAAAGCTTAAACTCAGTGTTTATGTCAATAACTCCATTATGCCTATATGGGCTCAACACAATTGGGCACTGGTATCCGTCATTTTTATGAAACAAACCGTGAAGCCAATTGCAGTCTTCGTTTTTTAGGGGTTTGTTAACACTTCCCCATCTTCTACATTTACGCTCGTAAGCTTCACTATTGCTCTCTTCCTTATAGTCTGAAGTGTTGTAGGCGTATATCGAATAATTTGAAACATAAGTATAGAACAATTCCTTGTAAACCGCCTCAACCTTCCTCTCCTTACTGGTCCACCGTTCAAATGGATTGCTATCTTTCCCTTCTTCAATGGGGCTTTCAGGCACTTCGTTATCCCAGAATGCAGATGTTCCATTATAGATAAACTCTGCCCAGTCACCCTCATTTTTATAGATAGAGTAGTCTATAAGTTGTACGTTACGGTTCTTTACACGTATTTCCCAGATGGTGGCATCCTTCCTATAATACAGGCTCCCATCAACACCCTTTATATAATGCAGATGTTCGTTGGTTCTTTGGTTGGGTGAATACTCACCAAGTGTTGCTGCGCCAAAGTTATTGATAATACGCATAATATATTCTACCACTGTGCTCTTTCCCGAGCCATTTTCTCCCACGATGGCAGAAATGTGAATTCTAGGGTATGATGATTCGCCATGAAAATAGTCGTTATAAACAATTACTTCATTTAGGCGATCATTCCTTACCCTTATATGCTTATCATCTATGACTTCATATCCTTCAATGAAATAATAGTGATGATCTGGTGAGAGTTTTCTCCCACCAGTACTATTCTTTCCTATACGGATGGCTATTAATTGCAGCGTTTCATTCATAGACTATATACTTATCACAAACAAATAAGAGCAAAAAGCCCAAACCCCTTTTAGTATTGATTTCAACTTTCCACTCTTCATTTTTAACTTTTCACTTCCAGAATCCCTTCAACCTCATGCTCCACAAACGGCCCCTCTTTGCATTCAAAGATAACACTCCCTGACTCTAACGACTCCAGCTTATGCCACACATTCTTAGGGATGTCAACCCCATAGTTGCCACTCTCTTGACTCAACACCACATCTTCTATGATAGAGCCATCATCATTGTGAGTAGTCACCCTAACCTTGCCTCGCAGGATAACAAAAGACTCATCCTTCATTGGGTGCCGATGAATGGGTACCATAGTCCCTGGCTCCACCGCATTCAGCATCCGATGGCATTTCTCGTCCAGTGACCGATGGAAGTTAAAGTTCATGCGCAGACGGGGTGATGCCTTCGCCTATGCCGATACCAAGCCAATAAAGTCGATTACAGCGTCAGAATGTCCCCCTCCCCCGTCGGTTCATAAGGCCCGTCTTTGACCTCCATGATCACAGTGCCGGATTCCAGGGCGCGGACGGTGTGCCATTGGCCGATGGGGATGTTCACGGCGACTACCGGGCCGCCGGGCGAGAGTTCGATGGCCTCGGTGCAGCGACGCTCCAGCTCGTCATAGAACTCCTCCACCAGCCTACCACGGAGGCAAACCACCGTTTCGGAGGATTTCCGGTGCCGATGGATGGGCAGAGGGGAACCCGGCTCGATGGCGTTCAGCATGCGCTGGGAACCGTCCGAAGCGGAGTTGCGGAGATCGTAGTTCATCCTTAACCGAGGAGAAGCTTTCGCCTCAGCCGTCAGTTTATCTAGTAAGGCTTGCGTTATTTTCATTTTTCCAACGATTTTAAATACTCCTCATGCAAATGATAGTACTTCTTCATAAACACCACATACGCGCCAACCAGCAGCACTCCCACACCCACAAGATAAATCCAATGTGCCAACACCGTATTCGGAATCAAATACACCATCACCAGCGAAATCACCAGCTGCAGCCCCATATACAAAAGCGACACCACCACATGACTCATCCCCAACTCATTCGCCATCAGCTGATACGCGTGCTTCCTGTGCGCCTCACCAAGATTCTCATGCAGCATAATCCTATGCAGGATAGTGCAGCAGCCGTCCACGCCGTACACCAGCAGGAACACCATCCACGTCACATCGCCGGTCTGCATAATCAGCCGGCCGATCGCAAACAGCATAATAAACGCTATTCCGATACTCCCGACATCCCCCGCAAAGCACTTCGCCTTGCCCTTCGGTCGGAAGTTGAACCAACTGAACACCAGCACGCCGATAATCGCCACCACCAGGAAAGACTCGTCAATAAAGCCTTCTGTCATCCTGAGCGAAGCGAAGGATCTATTCGCCAGCAGCAGCGGCACCAGCACCGCCAGCGAATACCCGGCCGTGATACCATTGATGCCGTCCATGAAGTTAATCACGTCCGTCGCGCCCACAAAAACAATCAGGGCAACCAGGCCGATAATTACCTTCCAGTACCAAGCCAGTTCCACAAACCAAGTCCCCTGCCCCATCAGGCCCCAGAACATCAGCCCTGTTGCCACGAACTGCACCACCAGGCGTACGCTGTCCGGCAGTGAATGAATATCATCCCAGAAACTGATACCGCAAATGAGCAGAAGGCCGATAATAAACGGCAAATACCCCTGCACCGTGGCCCAGTTGCCCAGCACCATCTGCCACACCATCCACACCAGGATGGAGATGGAGAAGATGATGCCCCCTCCACGCAGCACAATTGTGCTGTGCGAACTCCGCTCGTTGGGCTTGTCGATGATGTTGAACTTGTCTGCGATCTTAAAGTACAGCAACTCCGCTGCCAGCAGCAGCACTGCGATAATAATGTATGTCCAAACCATATCTTGTATTTATTCTTTTTTCCGTTTGACTTAATTGATCTTCACCTCACTCTCCTCTCAACCATACTCTACCCATACTCATTGAGTAAGCCTGGAGCGAGCCTAGAGTATGGCTAGAAGCAGCTTAGAGTATGCTTAGAGCGAGCCTGGAGTATGGCTATAAGCTATTTCCTATATTTATTTGGTAGCTTATTAGCCATAATACCGTTATCTCTCGGATTCAAATTCACTGCATTAATTATCTTCTGCCGCTCATTGATTGGCACGTGATTGTTATAAAGGAACGACCGTACCCTCGCCCGAATGATACTCATAGCAACAGGATTATCTTTCAACTCATCAACTAAATCCTCCAGCTCCGTAATGGCAATCTTAGAAGAGAAGTAGCTTACAATGGAGAAAGACACCAATTTTGCAGCTGGTGTATCCATCTCCTTTGCAATCTCATTAAAGGTTGATCTGAGTTCCTTATTTCCTACTGCATTGATGACCTTGGAGAAAACAAAAAGACAAAAGTTTAGTGACGTCACCTCGAAAAAGCTGTCAATCTTCTTTTTGATTTCATCATTGCTCTCCCCTTCCTTCTTATTCTTTATGACATCCTCAATGAGATGAGACTTCTCTGACTCAATGAAAGCCCCAAAATAGCTAATAGTACGAAATGCAGTGTTGTACAGCTCCCTAACTAATTGCTTGATTTTTGTCTTTGGCAATGACCCTTGGCGATTCTTGACAATCTGACCCACTACCTCAATGGAACGCAAAGACTTATTCATGTTCTGAATCTCTTCAGGAATCTCATTGGGGTTTATCTTCTCCTTTGCGATTAATTTATCATTCTCGTCACGCTTCTTCAACATTTTTTCTCGTTCCTTCTCTGGGTCAATCTTTTCTCCAGAAGAAACAATTTCCTTTTTCAGGCTCTCGCATAGTTCGTTAACCAATTTATAGTAGTCATCATCGCGGGTAAGCGTCACCTGTTTTTGACTCTCCAAAGCAGTGGTCAAGGCCATCTGAGTAGCTTCTATGAATTGTGGAGCTTTGATATGGTGAGCAATAAAAATGAGGATATTGGCTTTCTGCTCATCATGAATGTCTATACACAAATCCAGTATATCATCAAGACCTTTTTCGTCATGAATATGGTCTGCCATATACTTGGCCACCAAATAATAATATATGTAGTTGTAAGAAAATTTATAGTAATAATCATCTGTACAACGGATTAGGTTGCACTTCAAAAGATTCGTCTTTACCTCCTTATACCCCTGAGAAAAGAACTCTTCTTGATATTCGTTGTAGAACTTCTGGAAATCGTCTTCAGAGATAGGTTTACCCTTCTTCTTGTAAATAAAGTAAGCCAAACTTGACAGAACATTATAGTAGCGGTCAATCTTGGTGCGGTCATCCACACAAGTCATTAGCGCACAAGTAATCAGAGCCCCATAGCAATAGCCATATGATGTACGCTCTAATGAACTGCTTTGCATCTTAGTGTTGGACAGCAGGATAGAAAGAATATAAATGGGATAAGATGGCATGTATTCCTTGCCCAGGAAACTCTCCACCATATCAAATCCAGCCTTAACCTGTTCCAATAGGGCTTGTTGTTTGAGCGTAGTAGCATTTACATCGTAGGTGCTATAAAACTTCTTCACCAATTCATTACGTTTTACATGCCCCAAGGGTTTAATACGCGCCATCAGGGTTTCCTTCTTTTCCATCAGGAAATAAGAGGAAGAAACACCTTCGTTCTCCTTTGTGGTGATAATAACCTTGCTGAAACGCTCCAGCATTTGGTCAATAACCTTTTTCTTGAGGGTATCGTTCAGTAAGCACTCATCAAAGTTATCCACTAACAAAACTTTGCGTTCCTTATCGTACTGTGAATATTTTTCCTTGTCCTCACTGCTGTACTGGTCCACAAACGCATTACCAAGCACTTTGTCGATATTCTCGTTGATATTCTTACCCTTAACATACAGGGGATACAAATACTTATCAACAAAACGCAAGTAATACATATTTAGTAAACTGGTCTTACCGCACTGGTCATCACCCTCCAACATCACAAGTTTATATTGTTTATCATCTATGATGGAAGAACTGTCTGTGAAGTCTTCATCCACCTTAATCTGGCGTGTATTCATACGTTCCAAATCAGGATAGACAAAGAATTCGTCGAGCGTCATCTTCACATTCTCGCTGTTATGAATAGGAATGGACATTTTACGCAGCGACTTCAAAAACTCAGCATTATGACGGAACTCATCTGTTTTACGTTCCCTGTTTAGGTCAACTGTTTCCTCTTTGCGGTGAGTATAGAGGCCATCTGAATACACATAATTGCGAACCGTGCATTCAAAGGTGTCCATATCTAGCACGAAACTGTTAAAAGAAGAAGAGCGCTGGGTTCCTTGGCGATCAAGGCACAAGGCTCCTCCCTGAAACTCACTGATGGTTTCACTCTCGAACACATCTTTAACTTGTGATGAGGATGGAGTGTGCTCATGGCCATAAAGTGCCATGTTTGAGGTCTGGAGAATATACTTATTAAACCGCTTATTATTGTTATCGCATCCCTGTGTAATCCACGGATAATGGTGGTGAAATACAGAAATCACAAAATCCACATCCTGATGGTCTTCCACAATCAGATTCATAGGCATCACAATGCTGCTCTGTTCCTCTTTCTTGACAGACATCCATGCCGTATTGTAAAGACGGAAAAGGACGGTTTTGTCTCCCGCATTAATAGAGATATTATTGTTAATACCAAGCATGAAATCCTTATCAATCATGATTTCCTTGGCAAAGGCGGCATATTCTGTCTGAACAGAAGAGATAATCTGGAATACGCTATTATCTATAGACGAGGCATTCGTACGAAGGGTGCCCAACAGCATCTGACGCGCAGCATTATCCTTCTCGTAGTTACAGTCATGGTTACCTGGGACACAGATAATCTTGTTTTCTAGTTCCTTATTTGCTAAGCCTCTGGAGGCAAAGCCGCGAAGAAGGGAGCGAAAAAAATCCTTAGCATAGCCATACTCCTCCTCGTTTCCAGTGTTTGCAATATCACCGGAAACTACAATGATAATCTTACTACAGTCGGAAAAATCATTCCACACTGCAGGAACAATCTGATCTGCCCTCTTCAACAGCCATTGACTATTATCCTTTCCTATATGCAAATCCGAAAGATGTAATATCGCTACCTTCATTGTATCTCTCCTATTTATCTTGTTTATAATCCTTCTCCACAGCCTCTACCAGTTCAATGGCTTTCTTCCACTTGGTAGTATTCTTATAGTCCACCTTGCTGAAATAGCTGTATACCGTGTCTTCGTTGGCATCATACACGATGTCGGTTCCTTCAAGGCAATGGAATATTCTCTTGCCAAGGGCCGTTTCTCTTTTGAATACTTCAAGGGTATTCTGTGCTTCCCTAAGCATGTGTATATATGGCTCCAGTTTGATACCGTCCAACCCTTTCTCAAAGAGACCCAACAGGTCATCTTGTCCTTTTCCATACTCTTCCCTCCATTTTGGAGAGAACAGATACTCAAAGAAATCGTCTATCTGCGAAACTTCCCGTTTGTAGTCCAATAACGTAGTCAGTTTACTATTGTATTCCCGTACGTGTTTCATCACGCCATTTACCCGCTCTTGCATTTTAGCACCATGAGTGGAACCATTGAGTCGTTTTTCCACGATGGGAGCAAACCATTCCTTCATGGCTTCCATCAGAGCAAAGAGCGATTGTAGGTTTTGTTCCTGTTTCTCCGTGAGGAATACGTCCTTGCGGATTAGATAGTTTGACACCTTATCCTCATCCAACACGGGGAAACTGTACATCCCGTCCATTTGCACAAAGTACAAGAACTTGCCAAACAGATCCTCATCTGCCATAGGTTTGGCATTAGATGCAATTTGCTCTTCCGACGGGTTGGATTCATCCTTACCGAACAAACCTCCTAGTTTTTCCAGAAACTCATTCTGCTCACTCTTGGCTACATTCAATTGTGCCAACTCTCCGTTTGCAGCGAGAGCAAACAGACGCTGTTTCAGATAGCAGAACTGGCTCTTAACCGACTTGCCGTCGGGCATTCCGCAAAAATATTTGTAGTTGGTAATCTCTGTTTGTACTTGCGCAGCCTGCATAGAATCTTTCAAATATTCCCGCAGTGCCTCTCTGCGTTTTTCTTCTGGCCATACCACGGGCACCATTGACAGTTTCAGCAGATACGTATGAACCTCCTGTAGTGCCTCACGGAATGAAGCAGCCATATCCACAGACTTCATATCCAGTATAGCCTTGAATGGCTCAAGTATTTCCTCATCTGGTAATGCCATAGAGCCTTGCGCGCTATCTTCCGGTAGCTTATCCTCGTGATATTTAAATAGTTTGTCCACCACTATGGTTAAGCGTTTAGCCCGCCCTTGAGCAAAAAACCGTTCAGCTTCTACACGGTATTCCGCACGCCCCAACTCCTCTATCCACTTCTGTATTTGTTCTAACCAATAGTCAAATTGAAAGCGGACAAAGAAACGAATATCCAGGTCTTCCTGCAAACGATAGTACCGCGACGACAGCCCACGGGCGATATTGTACGCCTCCAGTGCAAACAGGAACATATCACTCCTGTGACGGAAAATGGGCATGTTGCCACTCTCCATCATAAACCGGAGGTGTTCCAATCTGGCTGTAATCAGTTTTGTCTGGTCTTCTTTCATACAATCTATTTTTCTTGCTGCTCTATGAGCGTATGGATTAGCCAATCTAAAACAGCTTAACTCACTGTGAATCAATGCCCAAAAATAGAATGAATTTAGATTTCAATAGAATTTTTGGACGGACACTCTTTGCCTAAACTTGCACCAGAAATCAGTTCCGAACTGCATCCCGGGTAAGTCAAGGAGGGGCTGAGATCTACAGACAAATTTAATGTTTAACAAGTAAAAATGTATACGAGTATGACAAGTAACATTTCTTTATCCCCGCACTTCTGCCTGGACGAGTTCACCGAGAGCGCCACTGCCCACAAGCACGGCATCAAGAACACTCCTCCTCAGGAGGCGGTGGACAATCTCAAGGCGCTATGCCAGGGCTGCCTAGAACCTCTCCGCAAGGAACTTGGACTGCCGGTGGTCATCACCAGCGGTTTCCGCACCAAGGCGCTTAACAGTATGTTGGCGCATTCCTCGGAGCGCAGCCAGCATATGCTGGGGCAAGCGGCAGATTTCTATGTGGCCCCTGGCCAGTCTGGTCTGAGTCGTCGCGAACTGCTTATCAAGGCTTTCCGCCTCATCATCCTGGATGAGAACATTGACTACGACCAGCTCATCCTCTATCCCTCTTTCATTCACGTGAGCTACGTATCCCGCGAGCGCAACCGCCGCAACATCCTGCTTGGCATGCGTAATGGCAAGCTTGGCTACGGCAAGTGCTCCATCCAGAACGCGCTCAAGATTCAGTAACCCTTTTTATTAACAATTAAAACCGTATTAAATTATGGCACAGATCAAACAAGTCGGCATTGGCCGCAAGAGTTCCGGTACCATCGATGGTATCACCTATTACACTGTTAACGGCAAGACCTTTGCCCGTACCACTCCAACCATGCCTGCCAGCGTGTACAACACACCTGAGGCCCGCACCCGCCAGGCTATCTTCAAGATGGTGCAGATGCACATAAAACATCACCTGCGTACCATCCGCCAGACCATCACCAACAAGAGTGGGTCGCCCAGCAACCGCTACTTCAGCCTCAACTACAAGGCCCTCTCGCAGGCCCTTCAGGCGCTGGCCGAGCTATATGTGAACGGTCAGGACGTCACCATTACCGATGTGGAGCAGGCCATCAGCGACTACGCCGCTGAGCACCCCACCAGCATCAAGATAGCCTCCAAGAGCGGCTACGCTGATGTCTATCTGACCGGACCCTGGCCCGATACCATCACCCTCAACGCCCTGGCTGGCGACCGCACCGTGATTATCATCGTGGCCGAGAACGGTACCCAGACCACCATCAACGCTGATGGCACCGTTACTACCGGCCAGTACACCGGAGGCGGCTCGAACACCAACACAGGCGACAACACTGGTGGCGGTACCACCACAGGTGGAGGCACTGACCCCAACCCTGACCCCGACCCTGACCCTAGCACAGGCGGTGGCGGCAACACCGGTGGTGGCGGCGACGAGGATTAATCCACATTCGTATTAACAATTTCAAATTCTTACGAACATGAAAAAGCTCTTTCAGAAGCTTCTGGCCAAGCTCGTAAAAAAGGCCATCAACAAGTCGGTTAACGACGCAGTGTCCAACCCCGATGTGGACTCCATTGTGGTCCCCGGCGATGACTCCAAGAAAAACCTCTGGAAGTTCATCCTGCAGACCCTCATCAGCATCCTCACGGCCATCCTGACCGCCCTGGGTGCCACCAGCTGCATGGGACTCCACTAATCTCTCTTTTCATTGGAGGTTCCGGCGAATCCTCATTCCGGGCGACGAACCGGAATCTCCTTCAATCCTTTAAAATACCGTTATTATGAAACAAGTAAAATATATCCTTGTCAATGAAAGCTATTCTCAAGACGCTGTTCTTGCTATTCGTAACAGCCGTGTGTCTGACTTCCGACACAGCCACATCATCAGTGCCGCAGGCCTCTCCCGCCCCGAGCTTATCAGTGTGCTCCTACTGGCCCGCAAGCAGTGGCCCTCTGCCAAGATCCTGGGCGTATCCGAGTTGGGACTTGAGGTCCGAGACCAGCGAATCATATCTAGCGGCCGGCTTTGTCCCAGTGATGCCATGAACCAGATTCGTAGGACACTTAGCGACCTGCCGTGAGTTATGGAAGCCATTATCCGTTCTCCGTGAAAAGAGTTTCATCGTTTGATGGGACTCTTTCTTTGTTATCTCCGCTTCTGGCACAAATGGCTTTTAGCCATTAAATCCTTTCTCTCCCCACGCAGGCCGTGCAGCCGAGATGCGTCAGCACCGCCTGCCAGAGCCATCGCTTATAATTATTTTTGCTTTTTTCGCATCAAGCATACTCACCATGCTCAAAAACCATCATGGGATTCTCAATTACATCTCTTATCCAGACTACAGGGATATCTGTCTTGTAATCATCACTCAATATCTTCGACGCACACATATTGTAAGTCAACATGATTGAGGCAATGCTATAGTCTGCCGTTGGCGTCTTGGCGTAAAACTCAAATCTATCTTTATTACCCTTTGCCCAAACATCACGGTTCACCACCTTTTTCATGTCCCCATGCATCTTTTTTTCATTGTCAACCGCTTCCCAAGGTGTTTTGCACTCATTATAGTTCTTTATCTCTACAAGTAGAATCCTTTTAGAAGCATTGTCAATCATCATCAAGTCTATATCGCCAAGAGCTTTTTCTTCGTTGTATAACTTATCTTTGGGGCCAATATTTGCAGAGCGATGGCAAATAAGACCTGGTTGTTTCTTAAAGAACTCAAATACTCCAGCCTCGAAATTGCGGCCACGCTTTCTATTCAACTCACCCACATATTGCCCCAGGACTTTAGAAACACACGAATAATTGCTTGTTCTTATGTTGTCGAGTAAATTGTATTGGGATTGCACAAAACCTCTGTATGAGAAAACAACCTTTGTCACTCCACCACTTTTGAATACACACAAAGGCCTATAGATCAACCCGAGTTTCCTTTTGTATCTACAGGGATATGTGTCATGCTCGTTAAACATCGGGAACAGGCTTAAATCGCTAAAGTCAGCACTAATTGAGAAAGCTGATATATATGCTGTAACAACACTCTTTTCAACCTTCGCTTCATTTACGACCCATGTTTTAAAAGCTCCGATATCTTCCAACCAATCTCCTTTCTTATTATCCTGAAGATGTGTGATAATTGCAGTTGTAATATTGGAAAACTGCTCAAAATCAACACCAAATTCGGGCAAGAAGGTATTTTCATATAGTGCCTTATACTCGCTGACATCCAGATCCTTTGACAGACCATTCAGAGTCTCATACACGTCAGGGTGCTCCAGCCGGTCAAGAGTAATCAGTTTAGCGTATTTACTCAAACCATTTTCTTCATCCCTTGGATATGCAAAACGACCATTAGGCAGAACCTCTATAACATCCTGAAAAGTATCAGACTGATAATAGTCCGACAGGTAGCCCATATTCACAAGTTCGCTCATGAGGGCAAACATTTCTTCGATATTATCTATATCTAAGTCTATCACTTTGTTTCCGTGACGTTTGCACTTCATCAGAGCATATTCCACAAGGCATCTGGTGCATAGGTCAGTCTCAACAAACTCATGAATTCTTTTCTCTTGTACGGGATCTTCTGTTCCAAGGAAACGGTAAAAGGAAATCATGTAATTATACCGTTCCGTCATGGTCCGGTTCCAAAAAATCAAACCGTCTCGAAGTATCATCATTGAGACTAGGAATCGCTCTAAATCATATTCCTCAAGTACATCAGTAATCCGTTTGTTCAAGTAATGAATCATGCTATTTACGAGGCTCTTTGATTCCTCTCTGGTCAACAGCCCCGTATCGTAATGATTGAACTTCTCTGCCAATTCCCCGATAACCATTGCTTTACGCCTACCATCCACAACATAATGATTCCTTTCTCCTATCGTAGTATCACAAAGCAGATCATTGTCCGACATCCTATGAATCAAACCGCCAGAACAAACCGCAAACACTTCATCTATTAGCGCATGCCAGCCAGCATCCAGTACGAAACCTTTACCATCTGCATAGCCCAACAAAGCATCCAATAATTGCTTCTCTACGGAGTGCCCATCATTATTCCCTAACAGGTTAGGGCTTATCCTCAGCAAGCCAATCCCTTCGGTATCATCAGAGTAAAACAGAAACCCCTCTTTGATGCTTTCATCACGCTTTACCGTCAATTTTACATTCCGCATGAGAACCGGTCGCCCGGAATAATGCTCAAGCGCGTAATACCATAATATCAGCGAACGGCCTACTGCGTGAAGTTCGGGAAACGCCTCTCTCGTATTTTGGGGCAATTTGATAAGGACATTGGAAATCATAAACTCTCCAATCATCATATCAAAATTACTACCCCTTGATTCGTAAAAAGGCAGACCTTCAGGAGTATCCTGCTCTTTTGTCACCACGTAATTAAAGGGCACATCTGTAACCGTATGCCTGTTTTCCCTTTTCTTGATATCATATAACAGGGGCAAAGCGTAGCCTTGTTCCAATACGGCCATTTGACGTCCTGTCGATTTATCGCTTATATAAAACGAATGCTTCAATTTCAGATATAAAGCGACAACATCCTCTTCCTTAGCATTAGGGGCAATCAGCACTTTAGTCTGTTTTCTGTCCAGCGCATAGTAATACAGCCACATAGCATTGTCATCATCCTTCTCCAACAAAGTCTTCAGCGGTTGCCATTGAATCATCATAACAGGATTCTTTGCATCAGATGAGACAACAGCCAATTCATTTTGCATCGTTACGGGGATGACTATGTGTGCTATTTCCGCTTCATCATCAAACGCTTTCAGTTTCTCATCCATTAACTTTAGGTGAGGAGACACGTCAACAATGTCTAAATCTTCCTGTGGCTTAATACTGTCAATATCAATAGACTCTGGTTTCTTGGCCACGACTGTCACCACAAGATACCTGTGATGGAATATCATATACACGGCAGAATACTCGTTTCTTCCGTGTTCTCGTAAGCTTAAATTTGTTCTCCATCTTTCAGCCAGATGATTATGGATTTCTTCCGAGATCAGTGCATGGAACATTGTACTGATTTCGTCATCCTTCATTCTTATCATCAAAGCTTTTAGCAGCTCTCTCCACGCACAATTCATCAAAGCATTTGGACTAAGAACAAACAAACCGCTTTCTGTTTTCATCAGTGGCTTTAGACCAACGTCACACCCTTCTTCCTCATAATACTCTTCTAAAAAGGATAGTTCTGAGATACGATGATGCCCCACTAAGTCTAATTCATCATCTGTGAAGGCAAGGCTGTTCATCACCTTCTCATTGACATCCAGCAAACATATATCTGTGGTGTTGGAACGATTACCTAATTCATAGTATTTTCTCCCCTGCCTCTCTGCAATTTTGTCTGACAAGCACAAGAAAAAGAAAACAGAATGCAGTTCTTTTCGTGTCAGTTTCTTGTATTTTACTGATGCGTCTATTAGTGCGCAAAGTTGCCATGGCTTATCAGTTGCGTCAGAAACAAAAGCACGAAATTGGCAAGCAGAATAGCAGATGAAATTTTCAACAAATAAACCTTCTTGAAAATCATCGAGGTTTGCCCAAAGACTTTCGTCATCGAAAACTGGCTCGTTATTGATAGCCTTGTTCTGAATATCTTGCAATGTCTGGAGATGGCATGAGTTCTCGGGGCACACCTGAAGGTATGCCAGATATCTCAGCAAACTGTTTCTGTCAAATTGCTTAACATCCCCAATATTCATTGCCTATTACTACCATATTTCATTCTTTACCTTCCCATCCTCTTTCGCCATTGCGCCAGACTCTTCAATCTGTGGTCTTCCTCGATACCCGAATTCTGTGAACCATCAAATCGGAACTCACCAAGATGCTCGCCGTTTTCATCATGGAACTCAAACATCCCATGTCCAAAGTCAATGGAAATGAACTGCTCCCTTCCGTCTTTGTTCACAATACTGTATATTTCGCGTATCGACTTAGCATACTGACGCTCCATATCCGACAATTCTGCCTCGTAAGTGTAGTAGTTGCAACGGCATATCTCACCACCTATCTTCGACGCATAGCCTTCCAAGGAATCGCCTTTATGTTTCATCACCCTGTCGTGAAACTCATGCGCAACATCTTCGTCAGCAATAGCAGCGACAATGTTCTTCACTTCTTCCTGTTCCATGCCATCTTCCATGAACTTCACATGCAACTCCCGCTTCAGAATCTCTAATATCAAATCCTGCCGCGGAAACCAGTCGTTCGCAGCACTACTCCAGTCAATCTCCTGCGGATGAACCGTGTACCATTCCCTATGCCACTTCTCCCATGCCGGCATATTACCCACATAGTCAACATGACCCTGCGGATTGCAATACCCCGTATGTGCGTGCGGCATTTCTTTCTTCTGGAAGTCAACTTCTCTGTTTAATGGCGGTAGCATGGCACACTGGCTGAACGCCTGTATCAGCTGGTGTGTCTTCTGACTGATACTTGCCAGTACCTGGTCTGCATGAAAGTCCGGCCACGAACGATACAGCAAACCCGAATAGAAATCACCATACGAGAACTGATGTCCGTACAACTCTGCCAAAGCATAAAAACGGTCATGCCACCGCTCTGCCTCCGTCTTCATACGGTGGAAGTCACTCACTGCCTGGTCACGACAGTCAGCTGGAATACCTGCAAGTTCCATGGCCTCTGCTGTCACCAGCAAACTACCCTTCACTGTCGCCATCACTCTCGCGTTTTATTGATTATTTCAAGCATATCCTGACGTGACTGGTCGAAGAAATCCACAGGGAAGTCCGACAGATTTCCGTAATCATCCACCGTAATCAATTCGCTTTCGCTCTTGCCTTTGAAGAAAAAAATGTTCACCTCTTCCGGCTTCAACCTTCCGCTTACAATAGCTGCCCTGCGGATGCCGTTCACGATATGCTCACTGTGGGTTTCTACCACCACCCGCAAGCCAGCTGCCGCCATCATACCCAGGAAATAGCCCATATTCGACTGCGCTTTGGCATGGATATGAGCTTCGGGGTTCTCCACCACCAGCCAGCTCTCATCCTCTGCCAGCAAAGCACCTACCAGTATGGGCAGGGCATAGCTGATTCCGAATCCGATGTTGGTTGAGTCGGTCTGGAAGTTATGAAAACTCTCACGAATCAGAATCTGGTACGACTGCGTTCCTCTTGGCTGTACTCTTACCGTCACTCCGGGGAATATATAGTCCACCCAGTCATCCAGGGCTATATTAAACAACTCTTCCGCTTCTTTTTCCACAAAAAGGCGCATACCGCCAACCTTCTTGCTCCATTTGTCTGCCATCACATTGCCGGTGTTGTCACCTCTGCAACCGCAGCCATCATCACCTGTCGTCTTGCGGTCGTATTCATAGCGAGGTCCTTGCCGTTCAGCGGTAAAATAGGTCAGACCATTGGCAAAGACGGCTTTAAGTCCTGCCAGGCCATCCACGCCCACCAGCAGCTTACGGTTCTCCTCTTGTACGCCACCGCTAAAGCCCATCACGATGTCATCCGACAATGCAATAGTCACCTCGTCATCTCTCAGTTCGTTGTTAATCAACGAGTCTGCACTGCCAAAATCAAAGGCATACCGGGGATCGTCCAAGCTCAGCAGCGATAGCGAGCCATCGCCCTCTGAAGCATCTTTCAATAGCAGCAGGGCCTGTACAACACTACTCTTGCCCGATGCATTGGCACCAGTCAACAAGGTTATCTTGTTCAGTTCAAATGTATTGTCTGCAAAGCATTTGAACCCTTTTATAGTGATATTAAGTTTTTCCATTCTTTAAAGTAAGTTCTTGTCAAACAGTTCACTCTTCAGCGCCCTGAATGTGTATTCAATATTCCACTTCGAGTTGGTGCTCCATGTCAGGGCATTGAAAAGATGCTCATCCTCTCCCATCAGTTCCTTCAAGGCCTCCGTCAGTTTTACCCCGCTGTCAATCTTGTTCCTGTACTGTTGACCATATTTAGCCAACAATACGCTCACCGACAGCATCAGCAGTTTGTTCACCTGACTCCTTCTCGACTGACCTTCATACACTTTGCGGAAGGTATGTTCACCAAACAGGCTATAGGCGTCTTTCATCGCTCGTTCATAGACCGGCAGTAACTCCGACAAGCCTGCATACTCGTTGAAAGTCTCCACTGCACCATCCAAGGTGTCGTCCATGTTTCCGCTATAGAATGAGAGCGAACCACTTGCAGCATCATAGTTCGTGTAGAAATACAGAAATCTCAGCGCCGTCTCCTGTGCATCCATCCTTCCGTCTTTCACACTGCCTCCAGTAGCCATCCTAAAGGCATCCGTGCGCACCATTTCTTTTAGCGTTTTCCGCAGTTCCGGTCTCGACAGGCAGTTGCGTATCTCCTGATTGTTCAATGGTTTTCCGCCGGTGTTCAATCTGCGGAAAAGGTCAAATTTCAATCTGTTGGGCGAGCGGTAGTCTATCACAAAACACATAATCTGCGTCTGTCTGAAGCGTCTCATCCTCAATGGCGAGTAATGTTCCTTCAACTGCGAGTAGTTCATACCATTACACTCGTCGAGGTATTCCAGATTGTTCAATCTTAGCTTGTCGTTCAAAAAACGTCGTATAGTCATAATACGCTGCAGACCGTCCACAATAGTCAGACGACCGTCACCATACTGGCTCAGATAGATAGATGGCAATGGCAGTCCCAGCAGCAGCGACTCTATCAGACGACTCTGGCGCGTCTCGTCCCAGATGAAGTTACGCTGGAAGTCAGGCGCCAATTCAATGTCTCCCTCCTCTATCAGGTCATTGAACTGTTTCAGCGAGAATGGTTTGTTCTCCACAAAGATATTGTCCGGACCGTAGCCTGGCTGGCTGATATCCTCATCGCTCGACTCAGACTCGAATCCCTGCTCCTGCTCGTCCATCCATTCCACAGACAATCCCAGCAGACGTTCTGCAATCACCTCGTCCGACTCCTCGAACACCGTGTTGTCTTCCAACGAGAACACCATAGTCTTCTCGTCCTGCACCAACAGAATTTTTTCTTCTTTGCCATCCAGGAGTTTCGCATACAGATACACTTTGTCATCCTCGCCCACGATAGGCGAGAACACCGTTTCTTGCTGCTGTCCTTTTATCTTGAATCTTACCTCTGCCATATAAATACTTTTTCTGCAACTTGTAAAATTACATTTATTTATCGAATCTTAACGATTCTGTCTCTTTCTTTTATATTTAGTTAACACAACACCATAAATCCCTCAATCCTTAGGTCCGTTAATCCGCTTCTTAACCTTGGACATTATTGTAATCAATATTTTATTGATAAGTATATATGTTGTCAAACGTTGGAATTCTATTAAAGCCAAATTGCGGCTTTTCCTCCCTATTTCTCCTTCCAACGGTTATAATACTCCTTCAAATTTGTAGTCTGCCCACCTCTGAACGTTCTACCCTCTTTAAGACGTTGCAAGAGCTCACCTACTTTAGACGCATTCTTATTCTCCCAGCCAAGTTCAGTTACCAAATAGTTCTCCACCTCTTGGGGTTGAACCTCTGGTAAATACTTATGAATTGCCCTTATGTATGTTTTACATGTCTCTTCATCATTCGGATGTGAAAGACTTTTTGTTTCATACATCCTAATATCCATTTCCTTTAGTGCCGTCAACAAAAGGTTGTTCTTGGGCGCTTCCTCTATCACCTCCGTATCATTATCTAGAACATTTTGAGCATTCCATCTTGCCTTCCATTCGTTTAATCCATCCGGCAGCCAGGATAAAGCAATAATATACTTCGCTGTTCTATAGTCATCAACTTTAAAAGCTTCCTTTGAATCAACATGACAGCATACGACAACATCCTTTGGTGCATCTCTATACTCACATTCTTTCTTGTAGGTTATTGATGTCGCACAACTGAAGGGCTTAGGGAAGTTAGAGTATCTCACCGGGTGAGAAAACATTTGTTTAACATCATCCTGTCCAAATAAATTAATTACTTGCTCAAAGTTGTCTTTTGTGTAGCTATAAAACACAATGCGAGCCACCTCATCATCAGATTTGGCAATTTGTAAGGCTTTTCTGATACATGCTTTCAAGGCTTCTACATCTACGCCATATGCATCAGCAAAATACTTGTTATTCATTTTATTCAGTTTTTAATTATTGGATAGGTTAGTTGTACACTCCATTTCAAATATTCTCTCTTTCCGCAAAGTTATCTCAATTCTCCACCCCCACAACACCTGTTGAAAACTTTCCCCTTTTAAAACCACAACACCTCCAAACGTCCCCAAAAACGCCAAGAGGTGTTATGTATTATAATTCATTCATAAGCGTATCGATGCTCCAGGGTCAGCATCCCATAAGCGCTGCAGAGCAATTCTCCCCGCTCCGCAAAGTACCGCGCTGTCACGCGGCACATTACTCCGCTCCCCGCACAGACCAGCCGCCCGCCAAAGGCGGTCGCCTCGTCTGTCTCACCTGCCCGCAGGCAAGCAAAACTTCATGGCCGTCTCTATCTCCTCCAACGCCACAGCCCCTCCCCACATTCTATAAACGTAAAGAGGAGTCACACAACCAAAGTCCATAGAACAAGACCGGGCCTCACTCTCAATAAAAGATTTCAGCCTATTAATGACCCCTTCCTTCATACTTCAGCCATCTTACATCTTCAGCACGTCACAGTCCTGAAGCGGTTCATACGCCCCCTCCTTCATTTCCAGAATCACGGAACCAGACTCCAACGCCTTCACCGTGTGCCACTGACCAGCCGGAATATTCAAGGCCACGACCTGCCCATTGGGCGAAAGCTCGATGGTCTCCGTGCAAATCCGCTCCAGCTCGTCATAGAACTCCCAAACAAGCCTGCCTCTCAAACACACTACTGTTTCAGAAGTATGTCTATGCCGATGAATGGGCAGAGGTGAACCAGGCTCAATAGCATTCAGCATCCGCTGACTCTGGTCATCCGCCGAGTTACGCAAATCCAGGTTCATTCTCAACCTGTCCGATGCCTTAGCCTTAGCTGTAAGGTCATCCAATAAAGCCTGTGTTATCTTCATTTCTTCAAAGACTCCAAATACTCCTCATGCAAATGATAGTACTTCCGCATAAACAAAATATACCCCACCCCCAGCACAAGACAAACCGCAATCAAATATCCCCAATGCCAGGCCGATGTATCCGGAATCAGGATCAGGCCGGCGCAAATAGCCAGTTGCAGGACAGTATAGATGGCCGATACCAACGTATGCTCCATACCCAGCTCGTTGGCCATCAGCTGATAGGCGTGCTTACGGTGCGCCTCACCCAGATTCTCGTGCAGCATAATTCTGTGGCAGATAGTCAGGACCGAATCCACACCATATACGGCTAGGAAGACAATGTACGTAAAGTCGCCCGTCTGCAGAATCAGTTTGCCCAACAGGAATATCACGATGAACGCAGCACCAACGCTGCCCACATCGCCGGCAAAACACTTGGCTTTACCTTTGGGCCTGAAGTTAAAGAAACAGAACACCAGGTCGGCCAGAATAGCAACAATGATCAGACTCTGCGGGGCAAAGCTCAACGACTCATTCAGCCAAGCCAATGGCAGCAGCAACGCCAGCGTATATCCGCCATTAATGCCGTTAATGCCATCCATAAAATTATAAGCATTGGTAATGCCCACACATACTATCAGAGCAATCAAAATAGCCCACCACATATTCCATTGCACAATTCCCCAGCACCAGAACATCAATGCCATAGCCGCAAACTGGAACACCAGCCTAACGCTATCGGGCAGCGAATGAATATCATCCACAAAACTGATACCCGCCACAAGCGTAATACCCACTATGAACGCCCATAATTCAAATCCAAAGAATGCAGCGTAAAGCCATACTCCTAGCAGATAAATGATTCCTCCACCACGTAGTACTATACTCTTGTGCGATGAACGCTCGTTGGGCTTGTCAATGATATTGCACTTATCCGCAATGCGAAAGTAAATCTGTTCCGCCACTAATAGAATCAAAGCAATAATTGTATAAGTCAAAATCATATTATAAAACCTTCGTTTTTTCTATATTATTAAAATCTTTCCAATAGTAACACTAAATAATAGATACCAAGTGTGGAGGAACCTTTATGTACGCTACAATAGATATTATACCTGAGCAATGCTACTATTAGAATAACATTATTCCATTTTAGCAATCTCTCTATTGAAATTTGAAAGAATAAAATTATTATCCTCTTCTGTTAATTCATACAATGGATAATAGTCTGCAATGAATGAGGAGAAAGAAGGCATGTCATATATATCCCGTCCTTTTGTGCATAACATTTTTTGATACTCTTCAATTAAAGCAAACAAATCCAGTTCCTTATCATGAAGACGCTTGCTAAGGACAAATAGCGTATCTATATCGATTATTGTTATTGGTAAGACATGGGTCAGCCCTTGCTTGATAGTATCATAATTCTGAGCAAACTCACTGAATTTTCTAACCGTTGCAAACGCAACACCCAAAGCAGAGAAAGCAGAATCAACAACCGTAACAACAGGATAAACCAAATCAACAATCTTTGCATCCTCATCATATTGCTTCATAGTATCATTCACAAAGATGCCATCTATCGTATGAAGCAACTGGGGACCACCTTTACGTCCCTTCTTTTCAGTTTTCTCACGACATATCTTATCCTCTACCGCATCTACTATCTTTGCAATATCTGTTTCTTGCTTATTTTTCTCACTAATCAATACATCCTTATGCTCTATGAGAAGCATCTTATCTCCTTTTCTCAAATAATAATCTGGTTCCGCATCAACCTTCCCTTTAAGGAAACTTCCACAATAGCATATTGTTTCATCGGTATCATATATTCTATCCATGAGGTCATACATCAAATACTCCTCAGAGAAGTCAGTGCCAAGTTCCTCATTAAATTTATCAACCGATGACATCTCCCTTCCATTGATAAGAAGATTATTATCACGAGCCGTTTTAAAGAGATCAAACTTCAGCCCTTGGTACATCTTGTCAACAATCAGGTTATTATTCAACACTAAATAACTTCCATCACCTCTCTTTACGATAAAATGATCCCTTAACCAAATTATGCTACTATTGTCAACAATGTCATCATCCAATCCAAAAGCATACTGTTCCTCAAATTCTGTCAAGTTCACAGTATCCATCCCCTCTATTGGGAGAGTTTTGGTATATAATTCAAGGAGATTAAGTAAATACATCCTCCAATTACTCACTTTGTGGTCTGCCAAAAAGCGTGTTACGACAGCCCAATAATCCTCATGTTTTTCACAGAACAGAAACAATTGTGTTGCCTTATATAAAGCCGCCTTAAAGTCTTTATGCCTTTTGAACTCAGAGATAAGCATATCTATCTTTAAAAGCATATTCTCTGGTTTATCTCTGTCAGCTACAAATCCGGCTTTTTGTCGGTCAGTCCACTCCTCATTACATAGCAAATATGCCAAGTATATTCTCCGTTTTTCGTCATTAGTTAACTCGCGCTTATTAGTGTTTGGCAGATGAAGGACTTTAGCATAGAAAGAGAGACAACTTTGATTCATAAACAGAATTGGATTTGGATGGTCAGCCATAAAACAATCTAATTGTTTCTGCTCATCTGGCTGCAAATAGACACGCATCTCAAATAGGGCATTTTTTTGACCTTCTATATCCGAGAAAGCGAAAATAAATCTGTTTTGCCGCTCTACTACATAATCCAAGGCGGCCAACGTTGGTATGCCTTCCATCAACTCAGAAAACAACTTTGCTGTTGGTCTCTCCTTAATGTCATTATATGTTACTATTACTAATTGTTGCATACATACTCATGCTTTTTCACATAGTCCATGTATTTGATACACCTTCATAGTCCGCAGTTTCATCCTTCAACCAATTGGCAATAAACTCTGGATTATTACTATTGGGCTTTGGTTTTGCATCATTTATTCTTGCTATAATAGGAGTTCTAACACAATCACCCATCACTATCACATGCTGCTGTGGCAAGGTGGGCAATTGACTAAGAATTTCAGAGTTTGCAGAAGAAACAAGCTTTCTAATATAGCTTTGATCATCAGGATTCTGAATACGGTGAACGATGAAACTATTACACTGTGAGAGAACAGTCTTAGACAACTCTGATGGACGCTGACTGGAAACAACCAACGACAATCCATATTTGCGACCTTCACGGGCAATTCTTTCAAATACCTTCTTCGATATAGATTCCCGGTCCTTACGATTAACCTCAGGGATATAGTTCTGTGCTTCTTCCAATGCTATCGCCACAGGAATACTACCTCTTTTTTCCTTCTTAAAACGTGATAGGAACTCGAGTATCATTCTACCAATTAATCCAGTGATTGTTTCCAGTACTTGGAATGGCAATAATGACATATCTATGATCGTTATCTGATTCCTTTTTGCATCTCCTTCACCTAGCACATCTCTATAGTATATATTCAACTCATCATTTGCATATTCAGTCTTATTATATATAGTGCAATAATCTCCCAACACATATGACAAGAACTGAATTAAAGAATCATTCATATCCACCTGCTTATCTAGCATAAGAGGTTCCGCAAGGCGAATATCATCAACAAATGATTGCATCCTTAGCTTTAACGTAGATACATATTCATTAATCTTATCTTGTGAAACAGATGTCTCTTGAATTGCAGAGTCAAAACAAGAAGACATCATTTCCTTAAAGTTGAAGAAAATCGGGAAATCTATATTCCTATTTTCAGATGTTACAGTGTCAACAATCTGTGCGCGATATAAATCCAACTGCTCTTGTAATATATCCAAAGCACCTGACAATACCATCACATTCGGATTTCCCAGAATATTTCCCTTTGAGTTTAATGATAGTTTCGATTTTTCGCCAAAAATTGTTTTTAAAGCATTACAGATTTCCGTAAGGTCAAAATCAATTGCACCCTCGTCCAACAGTGCTTTGAAACAGTTGTATATAGATTCTGATTCATTATAAATGGCTGTATTAGTAGTCCAATCCTGTTTCTCAATAGTTGTCACATAATTGATGAGTTTATTAAGATGTATTTTAGAAATATGCTTCTTCAACTCCGTATCAGATTGACTTTTTGCAAGAGCTAATGCTCTCTTTAGTATGGGAGCCTGCGTACCTGTAGTTGGTTCAAACAGATAATCCATATCATCAAAGTTCATAAACCAATACGGAACTTTCAGACCATCTTCGTTTATATAGAAAGGATTCACCTTATATTTATCATCCAACTGGAAGGCATCTTTATACTCCCCATTAGTATCAAATATCACCACATGGGCACTTTGTAATTTCTTTCCATTATAATCAAATTGAAACAGACTCTGTAATATAGACGTAAGGGTACATGATTTTCCAGAACCCGTATTACCCAATATGGCAGCATGCTTTCCAAACATCCTATCAGGGTTTATCTTAACTTGATAATCTGGAAACGAAGGTGAAGTTCCTATAGGAAGGTAGAAATCATCCTTGAAATTTATATGCTCACCATTCTGTTTTTGATCAAATATAATGTCAAGGTCTTGCCGTGTAACGTACCAAACTGGGTTATCCAGAATTGGATAGTTATAAACTCCTTGAATATAACGACCACTCTCAATGGTACCTATCATCGTTGCTGATAGATAGCGGCTAGATTCTGTTAGGAAAATAGTTCCTCTCGTCTTTTTTAAATCCGTTTCTTCTCGATTCATGACCCTATCCACAATAGCCACTATCTTTTCCGCGCCCACAGGGATAATAATGTATGAGTTGATTCTTGCCACGGGATAGATCTCCTCATATCCACTCTTGTATAAGCTCTTTAAATCGTCATCCAAACGAACAAACACCGATAGGCTATCTACGGTGACAATATGACCTATTTCTCGTTCATTTGCCATCTTTGTCTGTTTTTGATGAAAGAAGATTGTTCAACGTCGCTGCGACTTTGTCATCTGATGATGTATTCATAAAATCTGGCATCAATTCATCTGCCAATGTGAGAAAATCCCCCAAATAGTCACCTTCAATGATAATGATACGCGGGTCATTCAAGTCACGCAACCTCTTTATTTCAGTTGACTTCTCACACCCGTTGAAATCAACTATGATAAGAGTAAAAGTTGGATTCGAAAGGGCTTGATAGATAATATCGTTGAAATGTTCATCACAGAAAGAATAGCCCACAGTAAAGAGCACTGATTGGGGCTGAGATATACAGTATGCCAAATGACGGAATAACTCAGAATATGGTAAATCTAGCGTATAGGACTTCTTAACAGTCGTTGGATAAATCATCAGATTGCCATATCCGAATGAATCTTCTTTGTCATAGGCTTTTCTCTTAATCAACTCTATAGGCATTTCTTCAATGCCATATACATTGTTTGGAGTATGTGCTCCGTTGCCCACCCAACTAATGGAACCATGCAATTTGAAGTACCTAACCACCTTCTCTATCCGTTGAACCTTACCTGCCGTTGTTGTGCCAGGATAGAAAATATCATAGTTGAAAGTTTCTGGCTTGAAGTAGCGATGATGGAATCCAGAAAAGCCATCAATATACTTGATGCCCAAGTTATCAAATGCATATTCAAAGGCCAAATCATAATTGGAAGTGAAAATATTAGCTCGTTGGAGATTCAACGGTCGCTGCATCAATGATTTCAAGAACTTCTCATGGAAAAGATACTTGTTACTATTAAACTCCACCTCAAATCCCTTTTCTTTAATCCTCCTCATATCATTCTCATTAGTCGTACGACCATCTACATCACAGATACAAAAAAGAGATTGTTTTAAGGTAGTAATAAGTTTCTGCAAACGCTTGCTTTCTGTTTCGTTTTTCTCAGAATCACGTTGAAATTGCATCGCGGTCAAATAGTTCAATAACAATTCAAACTGTAGAAGAATTTCACCATAGTGCTTTCCATTAGAGTCTTCTGCTTCTTTGTAGTTTCTTATAAACGTGCCATCACTGATAAGCTTCCACTTTTTATCATCCTCAAACATTGTATCAGTTTCTGGCGAATACTGATTAAAGAGCGGACTTTGAAGAGCCTGAACGTATTTTTTAAAATCCTTTTTCAATCCAGCATCGCCTGATTCCATAATATCCTTCTCTACCTGTAAAGGAATACTCTGGATACCAGCAGCACCAAGATGAATAGAAGAGCCTGTACCAAATAAGAAATTTACATGGTCAAGTTGCAGATAGTTTTTTATACGTTCTCGAACCTGTGCCACTAACTTGATTTTTTCTTCATTAGTAGCTTCCGAGCTTTCATCTACCTCATGAAAGCCAGACCATTCTATGGCCTTGTCTGTATTACCCACATACACATGGTTCTTCCTTATCTTAAACTCTTCCATACTGAAAAACTATTTGTACTGATTAGTTATCATTAAAGCCTGCACGCCATTTTACTTAGTTATCTCCCTAATAATCTCAAACAACTTAAACATCTGAGTGTAAGACTTATAAACCTCAGGCTCCATTTCATGCAACTTATCCAACTCACGTGAAATACCTATTGCCCTCTCCATATCCCCCTTTTCCTTAAGTTCACGGTAGATATGAGTCTTATTGAAGAAAGCCTCTTTCTTGTCATAGTTCGGAATATGTTTCTTTAGTTCACGAGCAACGGCATCATAGTCTGCGTATTCCTTACTAGACGGTCTGGGCATAAAATGCATAAGAAACCAGTATTCCGTACATGGACTAGACTCCACAAAGATGATCTTGGGATTATCCCTTTTCAACGCTTGATAATGCTCCATTTTGTCGTGGTTACCTTCAATCACATCCATGTCTATCAAACACAACACATAGTCATATCCTGCGTTCATTCGCTCTTGCGCCAGCCTCACGATATCATCCACATCAGAATGCTTAGGGATACCTGGAACCAAACTGAACCTGTAGCGTTCAGTTGTGCGCATGTCATCTACATAGCGATACTCTGTAAGTCCCTCGCCAATGATAGCTATGCTCTTCCGTACATTTCTATTCTCCGTCCTCCTGGTCATAATACTCATCCATATCCATATAAATACTGTCCAGGAAAGGCAGGTTCACAAGTTTTTCCTGTCTATATGCATTGTAAACAGAAAGAGTCTTGTGAAGGCCAAGTGTTGACAACCTTATCAGTTGCGTCTCACCACAATCGTTCTTGTCTGTGAACCAAATCACATCCCTACGAATATAATCCTCATCTAGAAGGTTAATGTCATGTGTCGAGACTATCAGCTGTCCACCTCGCTTGCTATTCACCAGGAACACTTTTATAAAATAAGAAAGCAACTCATAGTGAATACTCGTCTCTATCTCGTCAATAGGAAGAATGACACCGTGAACCAACAAGTCATAAAGAATCGTAGCTAGGCCCATGTATCTCTTTGTTCCTCGAGACTCCAATTCTTCGCCAAGTTCTTTATCACCATTACTGGTATGATGCAGAAAAAACATCTGATCCGAATGCAACGTGCCCTTTTTTAGTGCTTCTTCTTTTGCCTTTTCTGGGATACCGGAGGTATTCTTAATTATCAGTTCCATCTCTGGAGTAATATTAACTTCCTCTTCATGGAGAGAAATATCAGAGATATTGAAGTCTGAAGCTTTCAAGAAGTGAAGGATGAATTTTTTTAACCGTCCATCTCTATCTCTTGATATACTGCGTTTTGTAAAACCCATCAGGCTGCTCTGCGGATACATGATTGGAGCAATCCTTTGCGAAAAGAAATCATATACCAGATTCAATCGTGACTTCTCAACATTTGACTTTCCAAAAGCAGCAATAACCGTTCGTTTAATAAAGGTATTTCCTTCTATAGCCTCTCTGCTTTTCTTGACCAACCCAATTTTTCCACCAAAAACAATATCCGTAGCATCTTTTTCGGCATTGTAGGTACGCTTGTACAACAAAGCAGGCTGAGCAGATGGATAAACCTGAAGGGTTTCCTCATAAATAACCTTGTTATCCAATACCAGATTGAGCTTGTATTTCTCCCTGTTCAGATAGAATGTCATTTCAAACTGAGTACGCTCTTTGTCTGATACATCATCAAGCAAGAAAGGCACCACTCCTATCTCATCACCTTTATTCAAGCTGTCATTGACCATGAACTGAGAGAAGAAATTGAGTGCCTTCAGAATATTTGTCTTACCCGAAGCATTAGAGCCATAAATACAACCTATTTTCAAAAGCGATACACCGTCAGCTACCTCTTCTGTATATATATTACGAGAGGTATCATCATTCGTCGGGATAAAACTCAATATTTGCTCATCTCGCAACGAATAAAAGTTCCTGATCTTGAATTCAGCTATCATATATTATCAGTATTTAATGACGATACAAATATATCACAAAATTATAATTCAAACTATTTTATTTTATAAATTCGTGAATTATTCACGATTTTTACATATAAAACATGTCAATTTGTCATTTTTCAGTATAATGGCACATTCATTGTCATCATAAAAAATGAGCCCCCGAACATAAGACCCTGCTCTAAAGGAGGCAGAGAGGACTCATTAAGAATTATGGATAGTATTGTAATACTACAAGTTTGGAACAAGGGACGAGCCGTACCAGGATACGACAGTTCCAAGTATCGCAAGGACCAATGTGGAGCCTGGATGAGATACGGTGATTATGGCAATCGCTCATCAATCTACGGCTGGGAAATTGACCACATCACACCGCAGTCGAAAGGTGGAAGTGACGCTCTATCAAACTTGCGTCCCTTGCAGTGGGAAAACAACATGGCCAAGTCAAATGGAAGACTTAGTTGTGCAGTAACTTCAGAAGGAGACCGTAACAAGCGTCTCTGAGCTATTGTTATTCCGCGACACGAGTGGCAGCTCAACGTCACGGATTAGTATTCAGGTTGCAGTGTTGGCTCACTGCAACTTGATTCATTCTTTTCACTCTTACTCCTACCTATCAAAACAAGCTATAGCAGAAAACTCTCACACCAAATGCAGCACCAAACTATTTCCCAGCAAAGCTCTCAATAGTCCTCCTAAGCCCATCCACAGCCCGAACCGGCATCCGGGTCATCCCTAATGCCGCCTTGATCTTAGCATTAGAAACCACATAGTTCTCAGTCAACTTCTGCATTCGTAAACTGTTCAGGGGCAGGTGGAGCCAGTCGCCCAGGCGCGCGGCTCCGTTCATCAGGCCGCGGGGGATGCGCCAGATATGCGCTTTCTTGCCCAGGGCACTGCATATCACCTCTATCAGTTCGTTGGTGGATAGTGCTTCATCATCACCCATGTGATAGATGCCGCTGGGGGCATCCTTGGTCAGGAGGCCCTTGATCACCTCCTGCAGGTTTCCGATGCTCGTGAACGAACGTCTGTTCTCAAAGGCACCAAGCGGCCAGGGAATTCCTTTGCTCACCACACCATACAACAAGTTCAGATTCCCCTTGTTGCCAGGACCGTGAATCATACACGGACGCATTATGTACACCTTCTTTCCATCCACCACAGCATCCTCATCCGTAAAGTTATGGAACGGACGCTTCAGTGCCTCCGGTGCAAACTTCTCTATGATATAGTTCTCTGCCGCAATCTTCGATTCTCCGTAAGGACCGATGGGCGTGGGGATGCACTCCTCTGTCAGGAACTCCCCTTCCACCCTGTCTGCCGCACTCTTGACAGTAGAGAACTGTATGAACTTCTTTGCCGTAGGATGCGCCAGATACCAGTCGAATATCTTCTGCGTCAGACCTGTGTTCACTTTGAAATACACATCTGCCGCACTCTGGTTCTTCGTGTCATGCGCTTTACCAGCCAAGTGGATGATGGCATCAATATCTGGGATCTTTTCGTTTTGGTTCTCGTTTTCGTTTGATAGGTCATCCCATGAGTAGGTCTTCACCACTCCTTCCTTTTCCGGTGCGATGATGTCCAAACCATATATAGTATGCTCCTTCTTAAGAGCCTCCACCAGATTTGAGCCCACAAACCCGTGAACTCCAGTAATAAGTATCTTCATCTGTTAATTGTTAACTCGTTAACTGTTAATTCTGCTTTGTGCCAAATTATCCTTATACTACTCCGCAAACTTCCGAAGGCCTTCCCTCAATACAATCTTAGTGTGAAACCATAATCTTTCTCTAGTGACCTACAGTTAGCATAATAGTTATCAATTGTATTGGTATACGAACGCTTTATCATTCTAACTTTTTATTCCACTTCTAGGCTTTGTTTCATTTGGCTCTTCTTTTATTCCATTCTCTTGATTTGAGAATGGAGAATAATTCCCATCCATCTTCTATTATGTTTTTCTAAAGCGTTCTACACCTAGAATGTTTTACTCTTTCACAATCTTGCAGTTTTATTGCCCTTTTTACGCTATTGTCAAAAGAACAAGACTTTATTTCGGTATCACTTGTATTATAACACACAATATGTTTTCCTCCTTTAATATCCGTTATCTGGCAATTTTCTATTGAGACACCTGACACTTTTGAATTCTTTGCATGTCCGTTTGTTTCAATCCCGCTCGTGCATCTGCTGATAATAAGATTCTTTATAGCAACGTTAGATATAATACAATCCTTATTGGTTTCAATATCAACTCCGCATCCAGGCAATGTTCCACCAATATCGCTAATATAACAATCTTCAATCACTATTTCCTTTGCTGAAGTAACTGAGATACCTTGTCTTCTCGCATTACTTAACCGGCATTTACTGATTTTTACATCCCTTGAGCTGCCTCCTACATAAATACAATCCCCCCAGCAATTAGATATTGAAATACCCGTGATTAATACAGATTGAGAATTATCCACCTCTATTCCCATCCCCCACTCCCCTTTTGTGCCGAGGTGTTCGTCCTTATCTCCAACCAGTGCACCTTGGCCCGTTACCGTGACATTATGCGCATCTTTAATCAATATAATATAACATTCTGTATAATTATTAGCTTTCAAACTGACCGTTCCATTTATAACCAATTCTGTATTGCTATTCAATTGCAACGCACCTTTATTCCACTCTGCAGAAACGACATAATCACCGGTTTCTATTTCAATTGTATTATTAACTGAAGAATTAGACAAGGCAATAACATCGTTCAAAGAATTAATATAATTCAAATCTCTAAACATTGAGCTGCTAATCTTGGGAACATTCCATTCTCCTTTAATCGTGACCCTATCAAATACGGGCTGATTAACCTCTATCTTGGTTTTATTGCCAATTAAGGTGCCATTCATAATAACACCTTTGTTCTTTTTTATTGTTACTCCTTCCGGCATCATATATACCTTACCATTTAAGTCAATGTCCTTGCGTAATTTATAAATACTATTTGCTTTTGCCGGGAACAATATAGTATCTTTTGCATTTACATCTTTTACAGTGGGAACGTTCCTTGCATTAGCGCAAGAAGAAACACAAAACGCAAACATCATTATAAAAAAAACAATCGGAATTAAACTCTTATTCATTATCGTGACTCATGCGTGTCCACTAAAAGTTGTGGACGATTAATATAAAGTTTAACATTTAAAACAAACTTGGTTCACTTGAACCATCAAGATCATTGACAATATTGTAGTTAGGTTTTCCAAAGAGTTTATCGAGTGGCGTTTTCTCTGTTAATGAGACACTTACGAGTTGTAGCATCTCATAGATAGGCCTGTCGATACCCATCCTTTTTTGGACAATCGCCATCATACAGTAGGCAGTTATTGCACAGTAGATTTGGATCCTCGCGGCGTTCTCGGACTCATCCCAGAATTTTTTTTTCTTCAGATGTTGCTTCAACCACTTGAAGAAGAGCTCAATCTGCCAACGATTGTGGTATAGTTCAGCGACCATCATTGGGCTGATATCCAATGCGTTAGTGAAGAATATGAACTTCCTCTTTTGCTCATCGTCCCAGTAGACTATGCGTCGGACCTTCTCTGGATACTCCACTCTGGTGAGTTCGCCGTTCATGTACCCGATTGCATCGGATAGAATGCCTGAACCTAGAGGAAAACGCCTCGTCCACTTCATGGGTTTGAAGTCATTATTCTTCTATCCCCGGACAATGAAGTAGGCTCCGATGGCATTGATCCGGAACAGTCTTTCGAAGTCATTATAACCCCTGTCGAAGATGTAGAATGAGTTCTCTTCATACGGAATGACGTCCATCGCATTCATGTCGTTGACTCTCGCCTCCGTAATGTGGAAAAATGTCGGGATGGAAGTCTCAAGGTCGTACAGGGTATGTACTTTGATGCCGCCTTTTCGCTGATTCTTCCGGAAGATGGCCCATTTGATCGTGACTAATTCATTGAACAACAAATAAAACAACTCTTATTCACTATTCAACTTGGCTTTTATCCCTAACCTTATCGTTCTACTCCAACCTCTCATAGCATCTGAAGGGAAAATCTTGAACTGTCTTATACCATATCTGGTAAACACCCAGAACGAGATAGCGTACTCTATAAATTTAGGATATTTCTTCTTGTAACTCTGATCTCTGCCATGGCCAAAATTGCCTGATTCTAATATTAATGAAAGAATTCTATCCCCCTTCTTATGCCATATCTCTCTATCACTATATAAAGGCATCGCTTCCACAGGCATCCCAAGCGTATCAACTGCTAATACTGCAAAAGCTTTCCAATGAGGCAGCAATCCCATCTTTCGTAACCGTAATTCCAGCATTTTGTGATTCAATGAATCTCTATAGGTATAAAGCAATCTGCACCAGTCGCAAATCTGTCGCAATCCTATTCCTCCGCCAAAATAATGTTGCAGGATATGGGTAAAAATAAAGATCGTGTCATTATTAGTTGATGGAAGGAACACCTGTACACCATTATTATCCCAGCTCCTTACGTTGCCTCCAAAGAAAACGTCTTCTTGTACTTCATCTATCACGCGGTCTATACGCTTGCCCAATTGACTTCTGAGAGTTCCGTGTAATTCCACTTCCCAATTATCAATCGTCATTGCAAGATGACGGTTAAACGGGTTTTCTTCCTCAACATTGTGAGCAATAGGTATTAATATCGCTTGAGCTTTTTTATAATTCTCTTCCGATAGAAACAAATCCACATCTCCACAGACTCTCCACAAAGGTCTTTCATAGCATTGAGCTATACCTTGCCCCTTCACTAACAAGGTATAGACGTCTCCTCCATTCCGAAGCTTTCCTATCAACTTAGCAATGAAAGCATTCATTGCCTTGTTACGCTGTTCCAGTTGTATTGTTTGTCCTGCAAACTGCAGAGCCCATTGCTGCGGAACCTTTACGTCCGAAACGTGCTCAAAGCTTGCAGCAACAAGACCGATGACACTTTGCTCCTCAGCGATGCGATACACCTCCGAGAAATCAATGTCTTTATATGGCGAAAGCCGTACCTCTTTTTCCCAAAGCCCGGCTCTCAGAAGTTCAAAGAATGCTTTCTGGTTATTATCCACGTACAAGCTCCTCGTATATCTTCAGATGCCTTTCTATCACAACATCTATTGAGAAATTCTCTTCTGCATATTTCCTGGAGTTCTTGCCCATCTCTTGCCTGAGTTTGGCATCACCCAATAGAATATCCAATTTCTCAACCAAAGCATCCACATCCTTAGTAGGAATCAGATATCCATTATATCCATCTATTACCGTCTCCTTACATCCAACGGAATTACAAGTGATAACAGGCCTACCTATAGCATCCGCTTCAATCAGCGACTTAGGCAGACCTTCCATATAGTAGGACGGGAAGGCCACGATATGTGATGATTGCAAGAGTTCTTTCACATCTGTTCTGTACCCTAACCACTGTATGTACTTACCATCACATACTGCTTCCAGTTGCTCTTTTGTGATGGCTCCAGGATGATCATCTATGCCACCCACCAGAAGGAACTCAACCTTATCCTCATATTTTGAGCGCAATTTTTCAGCCGCTTCCGTGAGAATAAATATTCCCTTCTCCACAATCATACGAGCAGTAAGGATAACACGTATCTTCCCCTCCGTTGGTTCCGGTGTATAGCAAAAGTCTTTCAGGTTCACACCAGACCCCTTGATATAACGTGCCTGTTCTTCCTTAATAATACCATTCTTTACGTACAGACCTTTGTCTTCATTATTCTGGAATATACACAGCAGGTTCTTCCTATCGTGTGAGAACTTCAATACTTTAGGCATCACCCGAGCCATCAAGCCCTTGTTATCTTCCGCAAAGAATCCACCAAGACCACTAATGGCATTCACTACACCATTCACCTTTGAGAACTTTGCTGCCAATGTTCCCCAAAGGATGGTTTTCATTCCTACGTGATGAACCACATCAGGTTTCTCCCGCTTATATAGTTTCCGCAAGAAGTTGAGCGTCCCCAATTCCTGGATTATATTCATTCCAGATCGAGACATAGGGAGGTTAATGGTCTTAAGCCCTAATGCCCCTATATCCTTCAGCTTTCCTGTATCTGCCGTCACAATGGTTACATCCCATCCGGCTTTCTGTGCAGCAAGTGCCACATCCTTACGATGGGAAAGAAAAAACCAGTCAACATTTACTACTATAAATAGTTTATTCATTATTGTTCAAATATCTAATTATTTTAGCCGGATTCCCTGCTATTACACAATTATCAGGCACATCTTTCACAACTACACTACTAGCACCTATAATTACATTATTACCAATATGTACTGGGCCTATTATCGTGACATTTGCCCCCAAACTCACGTTATTACCTAATACGGGGCGACCTTTTGATGTTTCGCCAAGTGTTGTACAATGAATACAACTAAAATCATCTCCTATGCTCTCTGCATTAATAACGGTTGCATAAGGGTGCGCAATAAGAACCCGCTTGCCAATTTTTGACGTATTGGATATCAAAAAGTATTTATCTCCAGGTCTCCACCATCCTATAAGCATTGAAAGAATTGGGCCAATACGATAATAAAACAAAGAACGGAAATATCGGTTGTTATGTAAAAAAAACAATAGGAGGAGAAAAGAAGGAAGCTTGATGGAAATCTGCTTACTTAGTTTTTTAACATCACTTTTAATAAATGTATTGCCCCCCCCAACTATCAAATGAGGTAAATATAACCATGAAAAAAGGCAGGCTCCTGAGAACCTAAGAATGTCCCTGACTTTACGTTTATTCATTAAATATCTCTTTATATGTTGCAATATATTGGTTGGCTGTCTGAGAAATATCATACTTATCAGCTCTTTTTACTGACAACTTTTTCATCATTTCATAACGCGCCTCATCTCTTAGAAGGCATTTAATAATCTTAGTTAAAGCATTTAAGTCTCCAACAGGAAACAACTCGCCTGTCCCTTCCACCACCTGTTTCAGTCCATCTACATCTGTGGCAATTATAGGCTTACCCGCAGACATTATTTCAACTGCTGTTAACCCAAATCCTTCCCAATTAGAGGACTGGATACCAATATATGATTCAGCAACAAGTTCAGCCACATCTGCTCGTGCCCCAAGAAATTGAACTCTATTCTCTACCCCACATTCTCTTGCCACCTGCTTACAATGTTCCAAATTCTCGCCATCACCAACTAATCTAAGAGTAACATCATCATCCAATTCTTTCATAGCCCTGATTACAGTTTCCTGATCCTTAGAAGAAGCGAAACGGCTTACCATAATCAAGGACTTTGGTATTACCTCTTTGTGGATATTTGCAAACGCTTTTGTATCTACACCATTGTTGATGACAACAAACCTCTCATCATTAGATTGTAACCAATCTTGGAGAGCATCTTGCGTTTGCTGGCTAATGCTAATCAACTTATCATACCGGCCATAAATATATTTCTCTATTGGACGCACAAAGGTCTTACCACGTCTATTATTTGATGTAGAGTGCTCTGTGTAAACCAACTTCGTTTTCAAACCACGAGCTGCTAAAGAACATATATACAATGCGTGAACAAGGTGTGCATGCACTACGCAATATTGCCTGATAACCTTTCTAACTTTAAAAGCGAGAAAAGGGTTTCTGAAACTCTTAACATTAAGAGAGATGATTGGCACGCCAGCATCTGCGACCTTCTTGCTAAAGGCATTATCCTCTGATTTCAACACCAAAAGGGAAACATCAATTCCCTGTTGTTTCTGTATTGGCAAAAGGTCAGATAACAATCTTTGCGCCCCACCAATTTCCAAAGAAGATATTACATGCAATACTCTCATCCTTTTATCTTTCTTAATGAATAATATGCAACTGATAGCAAGCGGTCCGTCAACCCTTTCTTCCCAGCTTTGGGCAATTCATCAAACGAAATGAATTCAGCGCTGTGAGCCTTTAAAAACTCTTCCAGCATAACAAACTCTTCATCCTTCATAATATTGGGATGATAACAAGCACACCAATAGCCCTTTATGGACATCTCTCTCAGGCGCCCCATTTGGCAGGGCGCAAAGGTGATTCCTTCATACAAATAAGGCTTTGTGGCTATCATATCACTGACTTTACGAATCGGTGTACATTCTTTGATTGCCTTCAACGTATTAGCATCAAAGGTATGACTGGGGGCAAAAAACCACTCAACCTCAACCCCATGCTCTTTCAGAATTGTATAGCCAGAAGTAATCTTTTCCATCTGTTTCTCATAAGGAAGGCCTGCAAACTCAGAGCGTTTGTGGACAGGATTAAGCCCGCCCGTTTGGGTTGTACATATATGGTTATATCCATGTAATGCGAGTGTCCATCCTTTATCTTTCCATCCATGAACTTTCTTCCAGAAGTCTTTATCTTCCGAATCTATTATTGTTTCAGAATCCTCGTTTGAAGGAATAATACCAACCAGAGGCCTTACCCCATATCTATCCAATATGTCCTCCATCCGCAGCCACTTTGCCCTATCCATATATGGGCAGGCATCATCGAAGCGGATTAAATATTTATTCATGTGCTTGCTATTTAAACGGTGCAAAAAAGAATGGCAAAGGATCTTTCCAATTCCAGTAGTACTTGCATTTTGCTCCAAAAAAATCTCGTATCCATAGAAGAAGTGGAACATTATTCTCTTTTCGATGTTTAAAATCATTCCATTCTACGATTGAATTCACGACACGCACCTTTTTATTCTTTTCGTTAGAATAATCTTGTCCTGTCTTTGCTAAATAGTATATTAACGGCAGATTCACACCTGCGCAAGCAAGCGCATAAGTGGTAGCATCGTTACGAAAATTCGTTTCTATATAATAATAATGTCCTTTATTCTGTATAAACTCAATACCAAACAACCCCTCATAACCACATTCTTTTATTAATGCTTTGCAGCTATCAACCAAGCCATCATTCAAATCCTCAATAGGTCTAACTGTAGAATACAAAGTACCACCATCATGTTCTCGTTGTTTATCAATAAAGCCACGTATGACAATTTCTTCATTTACTGAAACTCCCAGCACGACAATTTCCTTTTCTTTCTCCAGTAATTGCTGAATTTGCACCTTATTGTTTTTATCAAAGTGTAACAAAACTTCTTTCAATTCTGATTCATCTTTGCAAATCTCAACTTGTTTTCCCCCTTTTATACTTTCAACCGGTTTTACAATGCATGGATATAGAATACCATCTACTATTCCATTAAATTCTATAGAATACGGAACCTCTAAACCGACATTAACCGCAAGTTGAATTTGAGTCTGTTTGTTCATCAAACCTGTAATCATTGACTGCTTTCCTGCATTAAAAAAAGCAAAACTATTCTTTAAATCATCGTAATGATTATCTAAAAAACTTTCAGCAGAATCGCTACAGGTAAAAAGAACCGGGTTGAGCCTTTCGTCGGCATATAATGAACGCAATAAATCTATCAAACCATCTAAGGAAGTTTGATGATGCAAAGAATTAATATATTTCGATTTTGAAATAAAACTCGTGTGGGCGCCAAGGATTATTATATCAGCATTGAGCCCAGCCATGCCTATGCATCTTAGCATTCCAAGCGTATTATGGTGCTCACCACCTATAATCACTATCGCATTTCTAACTCTCATTTAGTACCTATTGACATGTTTGAAACTAAAAATTTTCTTCAGCAAATATGTGTACTGCCTAAAAAATGGTGCCTTATCTTGTTTGTAATACATTAAGAAGCCACAAGACTTTCGGATCTCTTTATACCATTTAAACAATGAGATATTTCTACTAAGCAGGGACTTGAAATGATGCATATCCCATATATAATATCCTGGATTAAACGTAGTTGGCATCTCGTAATGATCTGATAGTAAATCGCACACATGTATTAAAGGGAGATTTACTCCATATTTATATATAAAACTCTGGGCGCCATCATTTCGTAGATTTATTTCCGTAAAATAATACTTTCCGTCTGTTTTACAATGCATCATCTCAACAGAAAAAAGCCCTACATAACCTATTTCATTAATAAAAGAATTTATGCTCTCAATAATCCGTTTGTCTGTTAATGGCTCAATATCTGCCAAACATTCTAGGCCAACTTTGGGGGGATAAAGGGTTAGTTTATTCTCTACAGCAGGGATGATACATTCTCCATCTTTCTTAGAGCAACCCAGTATTGATATTTCATAGTCTCTCTCTATATATTTCTGTATAATCACCTTTTTCGTGAATCTCAAGGAACGTAAATTAGTATATATATCATCTTCGCAATGGCATATTCTAATATCACTTTTTGCCCCTTCTGAACTGATCAAAGGTTTTATAATACACGGATACTCTAAATCCGGTGGCAAAGGGTCTGTCTTTGTAATTCTACGGGAAAATGGAACATTAAAACCTGATTTGATAGCTATTTCTACCTGTAAATCCTTTTCAAATAACCTTCTAAATTCATAATCAGGTTTAACAAACTCGAACACATAATTGGATTTGCCTAATTCCTCCTTACATTCATTTAAAGCAAGAGCGGCGCTGTCAGCACAAGCAATAATTGGAATGATTTCCTTATCATCCTTTGATTGCCTTAACAACACATCAATACATTCATTCTCGTTCGAACCAGAAAGGATCCGAGTTGTATATCGACTCGACTTTACATATCCAGTTCTATCCCCATACAACAAAGCGACGGGGTGATAGCCAGATTTTCCTAAAGACTGTATTACTCCTACAGTATTAGTATGATCATTCCCAAAAACGACAACATTTTTCATTTTATTCTTTCTTGCCAAACTCGTCTAATGCTTTTCTCATTTCTTGAATATAACCATGGCCATATACAGAGTCTGGTTCCATAAAATTTCCTTCGCCCCACTCATTCCAAGACTTTACAAATAGAAGCGGAGCGTCTCCATTGCTAACTTTCAGAACTTGTTTAACTTGTTCACCGAACAATTCAGGTGTTGAGTTATGCAAAGCCGTACATTTCATACCACTTCTAGGACTATGATCCCAGTTTGGAAAAACAGTAGGTAAAAGTCCTAATCTTTTATCCTCTTTTGTATATGCCCACTTAATTGTTCTCTTATAATCGATAACTCTAGAAGGCCTTTTCAATATAAGATTCTTAATTGAATACCACAATCTGATATGCATTGGGTATTGCCCTATACCAATCCTACTTCCAACAATATAATTCAGCCCCCTTTCTTTTAAAACAGGAATATCCTTCTTTTCATCATAACAACCAACGAAACAGAATCCACCTAAACCATTCTTTTCAGCGAGTCCATTCCATAAAGAAGTAAAACTAGCCAAATCATCAAATTGAATAGGTTTATAAATTAAGAAAACTGGTCTCCCTTCTACACGAATATATCTAGAATCCTTGAATGCATCGATATAAGCATTAAAATGATTTATATAATCCTCTCTACCGGGATATTTCTGCTCTATTAAAACAACATCTCCGCGCCCATCTTTGGTCCACTGTTTTGCTTTCCAGCTCTCGTTAGCCCATCCAAGACAAAACCCAAAATCGTTTTGCTTATCCGCAAGGGTTTTTCTAAATGGTTTCTCAAGCAGTTCTTTCCCACCACCAAACCAATAATGCCAATAGCAGAACCCATCAATACCCGCCTCCTTTGCTAACTCTGACTGTTTGCGCCTGATGTTATCATCAAGCAGATTATAATACCCTAACTCTGGAGCAGGCACATTGGGCTGTTTATGTCCTCTGTATAAAGGCTTAGCTTTTTTTACATTAACCCATTCCGTAAAGCCCTTTCCCCACCATTCATCATTCTCTGGAATTGTATGGAATTGCGGTAGATAATAAGCTATAACTTTCATTTTTCTATTCATTATTATACATGTTAATTACATCTCTTGTAGCTTCCAAAAAAGAGCGCCCCCATTTATTATCAGGTTCAAGGTGATTGCCTTCTGCCCACTCGTTCCATGCATTAATAAACACAAAATTCTCTTCTCTCGAATAAGGATTAAAGACCGCCATAATATGAGCTAGCCACTTCTTATATAAAGTAGGAGTATTACCTTTAAAAATAGTATAACCAGAATGCTGTCTTCTACTTGAATTATCCCAACCTGGACATACACAGGGATACTCTTTAATGATAGGCAAATCAACCGAACATCTGTATTTTACATAATTTTTATATGAATAGACTGTGTTAAACGGGTTAATCTTCTGGGGGAATAGCTTTTTATAAGCTCTAGTTATTAAATTGCTATACTTCCCAAAAGAGCCCCTATTAGTGGGTTGAAAATCAACTGCTGCATCATATCCCATTTTAAGAAAGCCATTTGCGTCATAAGCTTGGTGATGACAGAAACAAAGGTATAACTCCATAGAGTATGACGAGGCGACTTCTCTCCATGTTTTTATTGTTTGAGCCATGTCGGGGAAGTAATGAGGCCTGTAAATGCAAAACACAGGTTTTCCATCGACTTTTATATAACGTTCATCAGGGAAAACTTTCTCGCATAAATATTTCATGTGAGCAATATCATCTTCTTCTGAATAATTTTGAGCTATCAAAACTTTATTAAATCCACCATCCCAATTGCGAGCCCAATTTTCGTTTGCCCAACATAACATAAAAGGGAAATCGGGTTCTCCACTTGACAAAATCTCTTTAACTGGTCGCTCCATCAGTTGCTTACCATTAAACCAATAATGATAATAGCAAAAACCATAAATGCCGTACTCTTTGGCCATATCTGCTTGCATCTGCCTTGCTTCCGGCAATCTAAGATCATAGAATCCAGTATCTGTTGGCAACTGTGGCTGATAGTGCCCAAGGAAGCGAGGTCTCGAACTCGTAACATTTGTCCATTCCGTAAACCCCTTCCCCCACCATTCATCATTTTCGGGGAATGGATGGAACTGTGGCAAATTAATAGCAATTACTCTTTTTTTCATTTATACTTGTTTAATAACCTTAGCGGGAATCCCTGCAACAACGCAAAATGGAGGTACATTTCTCGTAACAACAGAATTTGCTGCTACTACGGCACCTTCACCAATTGTAACCCCAGGTAAAACTGTTACTTTATCTCCTAGCCAAACATTTTTTTTAATAACAACCGGACCTTTTGAAACAATCGTTCTAGATAGAGGTGGCATTCGTAATGATACCCTATCTGTTTCTCCGTGATTATTATCAACAATGGTAACCCATTTACCTGTTAAAACGCCATCTTCTACTATTATTTGATTTGAGGAGGACAAATGATTATAAGCACCGAAATGACAATCTGCGCCAATAGAAATGCCCCCCCCTCCCCAATATGTCAAGAAAAGGCCACTACCAAAGCAAGTATTAGAGCCAATAGTGATACTACTTGCGCCTATTATTTGACTTATACCATCGAACCAAACCCCATCATCACAGAATTTGAACTTCTTTCTCCAATAATATGAACGTGCTGACATCTTTATCTTTAACAGAAGTTGCGAATTCTGTAACATATAAAAAGGATACAGTAATAATGATATCATTTGCTTTATCATCCTAATAATCTTTTATAATACCTTTCAACATTATCAATGTGATCTTTTATTGTATAATGAGTCGCGACGTAATGTCTGGCATTATTTACCATTCCACTCATATCTTCACTAACGCATCGCTCCATACACTGGACTAGTTCATTAACATTCGTAAATCTAAGCCCTATCTCCATTCCAGTATCATTCAATCCTCTATCAAACTGTTCCTTTGTGCCTGTTGTATTTCGTCCTATGACAGGTGTACCCATACACATGGCTTCAACTGTAGTAAAACCAAAACCCTCAGACAGACTTGGCATAACAAACATTTTTGCTTGTCCCATCAGTTGCAATACATCATCCCTTGGTCCAAGAAAGTGTACCACTTCTGATAGTTTGTATTGTAATACCAATGAACGACAGAAATTATAATAATCCTGGTCATGGCCATAAGCACCAACTATATGTAGTTGATAATCTGGGTGCGTCTTGAAAAAAGTTGAGAAAGCCTCAATAACAATACCAGGTTGCTTATTATATTCAACTCTTCCCACAAACAAAATAATCTTTTCTTTCTCTTTGTTTAAAGGGATTGAAATGGTACCTTGTGACAACACCCCATCATAGATAACTATATCTTTATCGGGTCTCAAGTTATAATGCTCAAACACCCCTTTAGTAATAGCTATATTATAATTAAAGTCTGAATGACATTCTTTAAAAAAATAAATATAGGATGGGAAAAATCGCAATCCTATAACATCAAGATTTTCTCTTTGATGCCAAACATGGAGTGTATGAGTTTTTTTTGCCGCTTTATATCCAATATCTATAGGACCCACATTAGAATGTACAATATCAATACATAAATCATGAATTAAACACTGTATTTTATGTTGAGCAATATGCCAACGAATAAAATTCGACAACAATCGGTATAGCCATCTAAGAGGCCGGTGAATAGTTGGATAAACAGTCATTCCAACAGGGATATCATAGTATTGAATATTATTTTTATCAAGTAGGCGATAAAGCCCACCATAACTCTTTTTTAGAACTACATACACATTATGACCTCTCGAACGTAACCCAACAGCAAGATTAACGAGAGCTGTTGTTGCCCCCCCAGGAACGTCTACACTTGACACAAATAGGATATTCATATTCTATACTTACGCTCGTTTGACACCATATATGGCACGCCGCATGCCAATGAAATCAGCATACACCACCATAAGGGATAAGCATTCTGAGACAACAAAAGAATAAGGACCAATAGAAGCATACTTGCCAATTTTTTATTTCTGTTTCCACTTTTAAAAGCAACTGAGAAATAAGCAACAATTATAAGGAATGCTGAAATAAGACCATTCTCAACAAAAAAACGCTTATAACCAGCTACACCCCCCTCAAAATCTTGGTCAGTCAATTCCACTCCAACCCATCTATGTGAAGATGACATAACTTGATTATAAAGATGATCAAAATACTCTGTTGTTCTATTATATCCAGCAATTGTTCCTAAATCACTATCATAAACTAGGCGTGCTAAAAACATCTCTTCGACAGAGTCGCGGCCATAAGCATACCAAATTAGGGCTCCCGCTATCAAAACAATTAAAAAAAGAGGTGTGATAGAAAGAATCTTTTGCTTAACGCCCTTGTTCCTAGAGAGTGCTATTAATATATAACCTAAAAAAAATAGGATTATTCCAGCCAATGACATTGAGAAGAGTTGAGCTAATGATAAAACAACTACATATGGGTTTTTAAAATCATACTTGTTAATAAAAAGTATCGGTGCAATTCCCATTGTCATGTGCCCAGGTTCAAGGAATGGTCCTCGAAATCGCATTGATATATCCTTAGCTAAAAAGAAAAAATAATTATCAAACTCATAGTTGCTAGAATCACCCATTTGTGAATAAGTGTATGGCAAGGGGAAACCAAGCAAATACAAAATATAAAAAAATAAAGAAACTCCTACAATTATCGAAAACCATTTTGTTATAAAACGTATTAAATCGTACTTATATTCTTCTCTCAAGCAGAATAATACAGCAATAGAAAAGAACAAACATATACTTTCTATAATACCAAACAAATTAAGCCTTCTTGCTTGCCATAAAAAGAATATGAAGAACAAAATAAGAGACAGAGTGTATGGCTTTCCGATATAGTTTTTTTTATTTAAAAATAAGGCTGACAATAATACCGTTATTATCGATATAACAACAGAATTAATATTCCATGAAAACCAAGGATACATTGAGAATATAAAGAGAATGAAGAACCACATTCTCCACACCTTATATAGCAACATCGATGTTTGCATCTTTGAACTAATCATTAATTCTTTAGGATAGAATGATTAAGAAACGTCAAAGATTTCTCCCGCTCATGCGATAATAAATCTTTCACATTAGTATAATCTATATGATCTTCAGTATAATCTATATGATTTTCACTTATATTAATACCAGAGACGAGTCTATCTTCAATGCAAAGCGACTTAAGTAATGATGCGACCCGTCCCGAATTGTTCTTCATACCCATAGAAACAAAAGGACGCTCAAATATTATTGAAAATGCTGTCCCGTGAAACGAAGAAGTTACAACAAAAGCCGCTTTTTTTATCCACCCAATAAATTCAAAAGGACTGGCAGTCTGAACAATATTTTTGCCATGCTTTTTATAATCAACAGATGCTGTTATTTCAACTACCTTGTATCCATGTTTTTTGGATAAAGTTGTTGCCATCTCAATAGCAGCAGGAGATGACATAAGGTTATAAAGCAAAATATAAGGAACATCAACTCTGGGTGCGATAGAGTATTTTGACCACTCTTCTTTGCTCAATAATAATGTTGGATCAAGGACAGTTGTTATGGGAATATTGCAAAAGGAATTCAGAGTGAGTTTTAGACCTGATTCTCGAACAGAAACAGCACTGAAAGACGATAACCATTTTCTGATGTCCTTTTTGTCATCTTCATTTAAGTTAATAATGCCCATACTGGCTCCATAAGACACTTTACGGACCATATCAGGAATATGTTGACCCCAATATGCGTCATCAAAGCCCTCATAACCTATAATTGTTGATTTCCACCATATCTGGTCGCTTCCATATAGAACAATATCCTTTTTAACGTTCCTAAGCTCATTATGTGTCAGAAGAGTTTGTATAATCGTCAAACCCAATTGCTCAGCCCATAGTTTCTCAAATGATTTTCTTCTACTTAATCTTTTCTTATAAGAGAAAATCCAGTCTATCAGCATATTGAGCTTTCCTATTAAATTACAATGTTTGAAAATGGTCTTATTAAAACCTGCATAGACTTGAGCATGTGCGTCTGGCCAATAATCGATAATTTCGACATCATGACCAAGGGACTCTACAGTTTTCTTTAATGCAAAACATTGTAGGAAAGCACCGTAATTCAATGCCCGATGGAAAGTAAGGATACCTATCTTCATTTTATTACTTTCTTGACTGTTTCTATAATTGACTCACCCAATAAATTCTTAACGGTTCTTTTAATCGCATTTTTATAGTCAATTGACGAATCATAATGGCATTCGATTATAGATTTTAATGCCGCATTCTCTTGTTCATCACTAATAAATAGTTCAAAAATAACCGATTTGTCTCCACATGACACAAATGAAGGTATCGCATTCATAAACTCTTCCTTATTGGCAGCACTCAAGTAAGAGAAATTAAGGTCTTCTGCATAATGTCGCACTAATTGATTCGATTTATTACCATAATGCCCTCCTGCAGCGATATATAAATCTGCGTCAGCACCAAACTTAGAACCAGGATGAGTATAATTACGAAACTCTGTACCCTTTCCGTTATTTACCAACATTATATGCAAATTCTTACCTACATGACGGTTGCCAAGGGAGTTCATATCGTAGAAAAATGCAAGGTCTCCAATAAAACAGAAAAACTGCTTATCAGGATCAGCGAGAGAAGCACCGATTACAGTTGAAACACCTCCATCAATACCAAAACCGCCCACATTGCAAAATGAACTAACTCCTTCAGGGAAATCGACAAAATTCCAAGATCTTAGAGTATTAAGTATTCCAAGATGGACAGCTGAATGTCTAGGCAAATATTTCGTCATCTGAGAAGCAACCCACATATTTGAAAACGGCAATTCTGGTACCAAAGACCTAATCTCATTTACTCTGAATTTGCAATCATTGTAATAACTCATCTGAGACGTTTCCTCGCTGACATAATGAGTAAAGAAAGATAGTTCATCCATCTCAAAAATGTAGTTTAATTTCTTGAAAAGGTCCCTCAGTTCCCCATCTGGACTGACTCTCCACACCTCTTTGGGCTTAATTTTTCCTAAAGTATAATACTCACCCGAAACTTCACCAATATGAATCAAAACATCGGGTGACATGTTATCATCTGAAATATGTTGGGACGCTACTATAGCATAATTAACTTTATATTTCCCGTAATAGCCACTTGTCAAATCCCCAAAGACAACTGAGTTGTTTGACTCACAAAACCTTTCTATAGCTTCTGTCTCTTCTTGTGTAAATGGCTTATGACTTCCAATAAAGATACAAATCTTTCCTTTAGGTAAACTTGGCGCTGTGTTTAATGATTCGAAACGTCTAATGTCGCGGACAACTGGCAATTCCTTAACTGAAAAATCGTATAATTCGCACCGAGTAGTTAAATTAATATGAACAGGACCTCCACCATGACGAGTCAATTCAAGTAGTGCATTATTAACCTTAATTACACAACCCCATACATCCTCGTCGGTATTAATTGAAGGTATTTGAACGCTTATTTTTACCGTATCTTTTGGTTGTTCAGTCCTATCTATAAATTGAGCTTGTAAATGCCCACTCCTGTCAATATTTAAAGTAGATGTTAGGGCGATTACAGGTAGTTTCCTGTAAAAAGCTTCTGTTAGACCCGGCAAGTAATTCCGTGACGCAGTAGCACCAGTACAAGTGAGCACAACTGGTTCTCCTGTCTCCGCAGCTAATCCACATGCCATATATGCAGCAGAACGCTCGTCTGGCGCAGAATACATCTCAAAGAAATTGTCGTGCATCATACTACCAACAATTGCAATATTGGTAGTACCTGGTGATGCTATCACCCTTTTTATCCCTTTTGCTCTTAATAGTGCTAAAACAATTTGGGCATTACGTTCAACTGTATAATTGTTATGTTCCATATTTTAGTTTATTTATAGTCATTTTTCAGATGAGAGCCATGATTACATGGTATTATTTCTCCCGAAATACACTGCGAAGAGTCAGATAATAAAAACACAGCGGTCTCCGCTATTTCTTCAGGAAGGAAAACTCTTCTACCATATGAACGCTCCCGATATAAGTTGTCATTTGATGAAAGATTCGTCATCCCAGAAACTGTCACCCCGGGAGCAATAGCATTAAAACGAAAGCCCTTGTCAATATATCTACAGGATAATCCTTGAACAAGACTGTTTAATGCTATCTTTGTTAAGCCATATGGAATTGTATCACAATAAAAACCTCTTTCAGATGAAATAAAGAGCGTGTTTGAAGATGAAATATGTTTTTTTTTAATATACTTAATAAAAGACTGCGTTAAAAAATAAGGGCCTTTTAAGTTGGTCAAAAACTGATTATCATAACCAGCTTCTGTGACATCCAAAAAAGACTGCTCATGAAGAGATATACCAGCATTATTTACAAGAGCATTTATTGGGGACCCTATTAGAGATTCAGCCTTTTCAAAAATCGTATCAAAGGAAGAAATATCTCTGACATCGAAGACCAGATAAGGTATATTCCCCATTTTTGAAGAAGCCTCTTGTAGGACAGATTCTGTCCTACCACAAATAATTACAGATGCACCTTCTGCTACACATTTCTGCGCAATTGACAGACCAATTCCTTTACCACCTCCTGTGATAAGTGCTGATACACCCTGAAGGCGCTTATTAGGTGCTGCCTGAACTATAGTAGCATTAACGACTTTATTAGGAACCCCAGAGATTACCCACTGAATTAAACGCTTCAAAACCGATTTCATTTTCTTTTCAGTTTATTAATAACATATCCGATAACAAAGGTTCTTTCGTATTTAGTTAGCCCTAAAAGAAAAACAAAAAATGCTGTAATAAAGAAACAAATACCTGAATAAATTCCAAGTTGAATCAACCCATCTACCAGATAGAATTTGAAAATAAAATAACAAACAGGAACCGCACAAAACGTAACGAATGAAACTGGATAAATAACATTCTTATAAAAGTCTACATGCTTTGCCTTAATTAGATTGTCTGCTATTATCAGTCGCACGAAGAAGAGTATTATATCAAAAACAATCAAAACGACATATGCGCTTGCAGGATTACCACCAAGTTTATAGGCAAGATAAGTAAAAGGAAGAACACTAATTCTAATAATACCGATCCAGATGGACATTTTCTTTATATCACCAGTAGCCATTGCTGCTGTTGAAATAGAATTGCTCAAAGTAGTAATCAAAGCATCTATCAAAGATAACCTAACAAATATGATGGTATAATCAGGTACAACCTTTAGCCATAGTTTCAGAACAATGGGAGCTTGTATTACTATGGGTATCGCAAAAAAAAGAAACAGAAAATATGAGAACTTAGCACCCCTATATACTAAACTCATCATATTTGAAAAGTTATTCTGAGCATAGGATTTTGTGATTTGGGGATTTAGAGCTACAGAAAAGTCATTCACAAACTTACTGATGGCAGATTGCACTTGTGTAGTTATTCCCCTTGCTGCATTTACGACAACACCGAAGAACAAATTTGAAATTACATTAACACATTGGTGCGAAATGACAACAGAAACAGAGCCTAAGAAGTTATAGCTTGCAAAACCGACAATACCTTTGTACAGTTCCTTGTTCTTAACAATATAAAAATTGGCTTCGTCAAATCTAACCTTACAATAAAAAAAGTAAAGCAAAAAAATAATAATGGAAATTATAGTGAGATAAACGGAATAAATTATTAACTTATCTTTTATCGTCAACAATAGTAAGAAAACAATTACCAGTCTCAAAAGCGCCTCTAGAATATTGACATAGGCAAAAGTGGACATCTTTTCATGAGCAATAATTGATGCTTCATAAGGCGAACGGATAATGTTTAGTAAGAAAGCAAAGATAGAACACTGATAAACCCAGTTTGCTGCAATCATTCTGTCTGGTTCAATGTTCATTTTTGCATTCAAAAACCATAATCCAACTGTCTCGAAGAGCAGGAGCAATACAAGACCCAGAATCAAATGAATCATCATTGCTACACTAAACACATCTCTTGATTGATTACTGCCTTTTCGACCTAATTCATATGTTAAATACCTTTGAGTAGATGCTACCAAAGTAGCGCTTATCATGGAAAACATTGAGACAAAACCACCTATGGCGTTATATATACCATAGTTTTCTACACCAAGAATATTTAGAATTGCCCTTGATGTGTAAAGTGATATGAACAATGTGAAAATTGTCCGTACATATAGGACAATTGTATTCTTCGCTATTCGTTTATTGCTTAATTTACTTGCGTCTTCCTGCATTTAAAACTGTTACTTACCATTAATAATAGATTCTCATTGCTAATACAAGACTGTAACCCAATTAAAGGAATACCAGATACTAGCCCTTTCCTTTTTGAAATGCTATACAGAAAGATTTCTTATAGACAGTCTTAATGAGTCTGTCCAATATGGAACCTTGACACCAAAAGCAGTCTTAAACTTGGTTTTATCAAGTACAGAGAATGACGGACGATTTACAAGACTGGGGAATTCGTCACTATGACAAGGTTGGATATCACAACCGGTATTACCAGCATATTCTGCAATCATCATAGTGAAGTCATACCAAGAACATACCCCCTCATTCGAAAAATGGTAGACACCATTTTTGATGAATGGTTCAGGGTTCAGAGTTAATGATTCTTTCTTGTACTCTCCAAGTATTACCATTATTGCTTGAGCAAGGTCGTAAGCATAAGTTGGTGTGCCAACTTGGTCAAAGACAACCTTCAACTGAGGCTTGGTTGCCGTGAGATTCAACATTGTCTTAACAAAGTTCTTACCGAACTCGGAATACAACCAGGCAGTGCGAATGATTATATACTTGCAACTCACATTTTGGATAGCTTGCTCACCATGCAATTTGGTTAAACCATATACTCCAGTGGGTGTACCCTTTTGGTCTTCCTTACAAGGAGTGTTATATGGTTCCTTACCAAATACATAGTCAGTAGAAATATGAATTAGCAAGCCGTTAACCTCCTTCATAGCGATAGCCAAGTTTTCAGGAGCTTTAGCATTCAGCAACTCAGCCAAGTCATAATTGTCTTCTGCTGCATCTACGTTGGTATAGGCTGCACAGTTAACTATTGCATCTATCTTCTCGCGTCCTGCTACTTCCCGGATAGCATCAATGTTGGTAATATCAAGATGCTCCGTATCTGTATTAATATCATCCCCTGCCAGTTTCTTCAGCATAGCAATGGATTCTTCAGAGGCATCCGCAACATCTGTAAATATATATTTATCTGCACTATTCTTTGCAAGAATGCGCATTTCATTACCCAACTGGCCGTTGGCGCCTGTGACAAGAATGTTCATTATTCTGCGTAGTAATCTATATTGTAATCAAAGACCTCTGGACAATTTGCAAGGGTTGGATGTAATTTATCCTTTGCAGAAAGCATTACATCCGCTGCCGGTATTTGCCAATCAATGCCTAAAGAAGGATCATTCCACATAATGGCACCTTCAGACTGTGGCGCATAAAGATTGTCACACTTATATTGGAAAACGGCTTCCTCACTCAGAACCACAAATCCGTGGGCAAAACCACGTGGAATGAAAAACTGGCGATGGTTTTCACCCGTCAGCTCCACCATCACGTATTTGCCAAATGTGGGGGAACCTTTCCGTATATCAACGGCCACATCAAGTACGCGTCCTTTTAATACACGCACAAGCTTACTCTGAGCGTCTTTGCCCTTCTGGAAATGCAAGCCTCTCAAAACACCATAACAGCTCTTGCTCTCGTTGTCTTGAACAAATTTTATGGGACGCACCTGCTCATCAAAGTCCTTCTGAGACCAGGTCTCCATGAAATAACCTCGCTCGTCACCAAAGAGTTTTGGCTCAATGATAACAACTCCGGGAATTTCAGTCTGTATTACGTTTATCATATTATTCGTTTAGAAATTGTCAATTTTACCTGCTCCATTTTTCTCAAACTCATCTGCCATCTTCATCAAGTACTGGCCATACTGATTCTTGAGCATAGGTTTTGCTAACTCACGCATCTTGTCTGTTGTAATCCAACCCTTGCGTAGGGCTATGCCTTCCAAGCAAGCTACCTTAAGACCCTGACGTTTCTCTATAGTTTCAATATAGTTGGTTGCTTCTGTCAGGCTGTCGTGTGTACCAGTATCTAGCCAAGCGAAGCCACGGCCAAGAGTCTGGACTTTAAGCTCACCATCTTTCAGGAACTCCTGGTTCACTGTGGTGATTTCCAGTTCTCCACGAGCAGAGGGCTTAATATGCTTTGCCACATCAACCACTTTATTGGGATAGAAGTAGAGACCCACAACTGCATAATTGCTCTTAGGTTCTTTGGGCTTTTCCTCAATACTTAAGCAGTTGCCGTCCTTGTCAAACTCAGCAACGCCATAACGCTCTGGATCATTCACCCAGTAACCAAACACTGTGGCCTTCTTGTCTTCTTCTGCTGTGCGTACAGACTCTTTGAGGAGGGCGCTAAAACCTGCTCCGTGGAAGATATTATCTCCAAGCACTAAGCAGGCGCTATCGTTACCTATGAATTCTTCACCAATGATGAAGGCTTGTGCCAGCCCATCGGGAGAGGGTTGCTCCGCGTACTCGAAGTGCACTCCATAATCAGAGCCATCACCAAGAAGACGCTTAAAGCCCGGAAGGTCGTAGGGCGTAGAGATAATCAGAATATCCTTGATACCAGCGAGCATAAGCACACTGATGGGATAATAAACCATAGGTTTGTCATAAATAGGGAGCAACTGCTTGCTCACACCCTTGGTGATAGGGTAAAGTCTGGTGCCGGAGCCACCGGCAAGTACAATTCCTTTCATTTCCTATATTATTCTATATTTACTTCATTCAAAAGGACAGGACCGCTGTTTATTGTAATCGACTTGTCGCTTGGCAAGTCCAAAAACCTTTTCTTATGAGAGACAGCGGGTATCCGCCCTATGGTTGGGGCTTCAGGTTGTGCGGTAAACCTTTCTGCCCCATCGCGGCTCCGGATGCGCGTAAGGCCGGAAGCCGTGTTAAATGTTAAACGTTAATTTGTTAACTGTTAATTGTTCAATGTTTGGCAGATGATGTGATTCTTTCCTATCACCTTTCCTTGCTTATGCCGCTATACTCTTTGTATATTTCTTTTTGCCTACCACCAGCAAGTGCCTCAGGTTGAGTGAGAGGCTGGTGACCGTTATATCATTGTTTCATTAAACTTTTGATAATCTCTTTGAAAGCATCATTTCTAAGGTCGTCCATCACCTTTGAGCCTTCCGCATCCACAGAGTTAATCATGTCAAGGAGCTTGCGAGCGTAAGCTCTCTCTGAATCACTCATGAAGCCCCCTTTAGCATAGATATACAGCGAGAACTGGTTCGCCAGCCCTGTCAGCCGCGCCTTCTCTCCAGACAGCCAACCCAACCTAGCCGCCTTCTCCATCCTCGACCACTCGGAATGAAGCCTATCTATCTCTGAGAAATCATTGTAGGGCATGTTAGTTTATATAAGATGTAAGATGTTTCCTTGACCTATCTGTCTTATCACATATCTCTGCCATCATCAAGAGCCACTAACTGCGCGTAAAGATTCGGCAGGCTCTTTGCAGCAAATTATTCTTTTATCGCCTTGTCCCATACAATAGGTCAAATTGATCATAAGCGAAACTGTCTGTCATTCCAGCAATATAGTCTGCGATAACTCTTATCAAGGTCACTTCATTTCCAGCAACCACATCCAGTATCTTTGAACGGTCATACGGTTGATCTAACATTTTAAACAGGTCTTTCACAGCGGAATCTTGCATCTGATTTGGATTGGTGTAATATGCCTTAAAGAGTTTCCGAATGATGTATGTTCCTTTCCCATCCAATGCCTGTGCAGCATAAGAATTGAGGACTCTGCTTTTTAATAAATCCTGGAAACCTTTATCAAATCCATCCAAGTCGGGAGAAAAATAGATTGCTTTTTCTCGTCTATCTACTGGTATTTCATTATGCTGCGCGATATAGTCAGTTAAATTGTTGATATTATAATCCTCGCTTAACTGTCTCAAATTCTTCTTTCCTTGTGAGACCGCATCAACCACATACATATTGACTATGAAACGTGAAAACAGTGCCACAAACTGTGACAAGTCACCATCAACAGCTTTATTAAGATTCTCAAAGTTCTTTTTATCTGCACCCTTTAGATTATCCTTCAAATCATCAAATGCAGATAGTAAATCCTGCCGGGAAATCAGGTCATATCTTAGGCTGTCCTCTATGTCATGATGTCGTTGAGCAATCTCATCTGCTAAAGCCACAACATATCCTTCAAAAGACCAATACGAATCCAGAAAGTCAATGAAATTCTGATAATAAGGATACTCTATTACTGTGCCATCTGCCCTTTGCTTTCTTACACTGGAATGGTGAATAATACCCCAAAGTGTATATTTAGTTAGGTTTAATCCCTTCCCTTCTGTACCTGGCTCCAACTCACAAAGCACGCGAGCTGATTGAAGGTTGTGCTTAAAACCTTGCTGGTCTCTAGGTATCACTATATTATTTCCGTTGCGATCTTTTAGAACTTGAATGCCCTTGGTAAATTCATCCAGAGTCCTTTCGCCAACATGCCCAAAGGGTGTATGCCCAACATCGTGCCCCAAGGCGATAGCTTCTGTTAAATCAAGGTTTAGACACATCGAGGTAGCTATTGAGCGAGCAATCTGACTCACCTCCAATGTATGCGTCAAACGGGTACGTATATAATCTATGTTCTCCATCATAAAGACCTGAGTTTTGTCACGCAATCTCAGAAAACTTTTTGAATAGAGCACACGGTCACGGTCTTTGGCAAAAGAATTACGAAATCTCTGATATGGTTCTTCTTCATTCCATCTATCTTTAGTTCTCAAGTCTTTATTTGGAGAAGTAGAAAACCAATTATCTATCATTTTCTTAGCCATAATATTTTCTTTCGGATTATATTAATAGCCACGAGATAGCACCGCTTTCTGAGCGGAAGGCTCTGTGGCGCAGAATCTATTTCATAAGAATTGTTACAATTCGCTTCCACTCCTCACCGGACAGGCTACTACCCTGCGGCCTGTATGCATCCCAATCATTATTTGGCATTTCTGCCATTATCTTTCTCAAACGGGAGAATGAATACTCATTTACATCACCTTCGATTACCTGTGAAAGGCTCACGGACAACGAACGGGGCACACCCAACATACGCATCGCAAGAGATTTGGGATCCTTTACGCCATAATAAACATAGGACGGTATATAGCTATCTTTCAATTCGTCAACATTCCCTCTAACAATACCCTCCAATGCGCTTAGCCCCCAAGAGGCTTTGAAACGCATATCATTCATATAGCGTACAAACTCGGAAATTCTTTGACTAGCATTTTCTTCATCGGAAAATGAAGGGTGCATATCAGACATTGTACCCAACTTGTCACCACTCACCCATCTTATCAATACCTCGGAAGCCAACTTCGGATTAAATGGGGCTCTATTTGAATCAGTCCCCAAGTGGGTCTCTTTTAAAGCGGCAACCACACGTATTTTCTCCGTTAGGCTATTAATATTCCGATAGTCAAACATCACATCTGCATTCCAGCTATTCAAGTCTGCAATCTCAGGAACATTTGCCTTTGAGTGCATAATGCTTAGCACTGATGGCACAGAGAATCCAGTTTTATCTGCAAATTTCAAAACTCCCCTTTGTTCAGAAAAGTCTGATTGAATAGTCAGATAGATACGGCGACATAAGTCTATAAAGGCCGTCTTATTAGATTCATCAAGGAGGGTATATGCCAGTGAATCCTTGAACAAATCTTCCACATCAGCCACATATTCACTATCAGCCACATTCAATAAGTGGACAAAGTATTGGAACAGTGGTCCAAAGGATTCTGGAAATTCATAAACGAGTCTCTTCTCAGGGTTGTTTTCAGATAATAGATCCAAAACTCGATCCCTATTCTCAAATAACTGAGCCAAAACACTCGTTAATTGCTCTGCGCCTTGTGCAATTAGCTGTTTTGCTATTGCAATATTCTGGCTGCTGTTAAATGGCAAGATAATCTTACCATAATCATCAACCATTGTCCGGCCTGCACGTCCAGCTATGTTCCAGAAATCATTTGACGAAAGTGGTTTATTTCTATTTCTACTGTCACGACCACGATAATATGCATCGAAATAAACAGAGGAAACTGGGAAATTCACACCTTCTGCTATAGTTGTCGTTGCGCAAACATACCGTATATCCCCTTGACGTATAAGATGCTCCGTCAGTATCTTAGTCTCATCGGATAACCCAGCGTGGTGGACAGCAACTCCTTTAGATAACAATTCTGCATATATCGTGGGACACCCTATTTCCTCATCAATATATTTCTTGATAAGTTTTAAATCTTCACTTTCAGTACCAGTAGGAGTAATCCATGACGCTATTTTCTCTGCCCTCTTATTTGCTGTCTTCTTACCAGCACAAAGAATGAGTTGTATTCTTCTTTCTTCTCCATATTTCTTTGTAGCATACTCCAATATCTGTTCTTTCTCACCTGATGAGACCAAAGGAAATGACAGGTCAGATTCTAAATGCTTCTCTTCAGAAATATTCGTCGATAACGCCGTTGGGAGAACAGTATAAAACGCTTTATCCCGAACAATCTGAAGTCCAAACACAATTTTTTCTGATGGACGCCAGTCTATATGAATTGTATTTCCACCTCCCAACCACTCAGCTACGCTCTCTCCGTTATCCGGAAGAAATGGTGACAGAAGCATAAACTTGGCTTCAGGTCGTTCACGACGAAGCATCGTGATTAGCAGTTCTAATTTGGCTCCACGTTCTCCATTCTCAATTGTATGTGCCTCGTCAATTACAAACAATGACACATCCTCAACCGCGGGATGATTACGGCGTATCAGCAAATCCAGTTTCTCTGGAGTGCAAACCAGTATATCTATCTTATCTGCAACCAGAAAACTGTTCTCTGTCGGATCAACTTCTACTGCTGAAGATGTTCTTTCAATAGCAATATCAAGACTACGCAAATCATCACGCAAATCAAAATAGACTTGATTCATCAGGGCGCGAGACGGCACTACATAGACGATTTTTGCATCAGGACGTAAAGAACGTGTAACCAAGATATTAAACTCAGCCATCAATGTCTTGCCTGCACTGGTTGGCATTTGTAAGACTATGGAATTGGCTGCAATATCCAACATCCCCCCTGTAATAGCTTTTTGCTGAGATGGAAGGAGCTCTAATATTCCATTATCCGCTTTAATTCTACATAATTTCTTTACAATATCCTGAAAGCTAGTCTGAGTCCAAATAGAATTTTGGATAAGCAATTGTAGATCATTCCAAATGATAGTAAAGAAATCATTAAGGCGTGACTCTTTTTCTATCAATTGCAATGCTATATCGATATGCTGTCTAACTATGGATGTGATGCGCCTATGCTGGATATTATAGCCGTTTACCAGATAATCTGCCGTATCAAATACTGCCTTTGAAACATGATAGATAGCCACCAAAGTCAAGGCTTCTTTGTGCAGATTCTGAACAGGAACGGAGGTCATGTAGTTCTCCTCGAATACTTTCTGTTCATTTCTAAGAGTTTCAATTAAAACAACAGCGCCTCTTATGTCTGAGAAGCCCTTATGCTTTCTTATTAGTAGCAACAAACTCTTAAGTATGGTATATAGCGTGCGTTGTCCCCAGTCTTGTTCATCAAAAGAAGTAGATGCATCGTAAGTCTTGAGAACTAGACGTGCTGATATGGTCTTATCAAGTTTAAGAGCAAGGCTTGATAGATAAAAATAGTATAATATACTCTTGTCAAGGAAATCATAACCAATGATACTATCAAAAATATTCAGTGCTTGCTCTTGAACAATGGGATAGTTGTAAAGTAGTTGGTACGACTCCTCTGCGTAATCCTTGTCTTCAACTGGTGAGACTAATGCAGCATTTGACAGTACATAGGCCATACGACATACGGAAGGCCAATCATCAGAGCTATAAGTATATGTAGGTTCTATTTGGGATGCCCAAGAAAGCACCTCACTATGCTGGAGTATCTCCTTTACTCTAGCATCGCTCAACAGATTATCTAATAATTCTGATCTCATCCTACAATTTCTCTTACTTTCTGATAGAACAAATCAACTGTTTCGCTTATGGTCTTCTCTGTAAATGTAAAAATAGCAAAATCTACATCGCCAGGGCAAAATTCTTCAACATTGGTCTTCATCTTGCCATAATCGCTCGTCTCATTAACACAAGACGTGTCTCTTACAAGACCACAACCATAAGTCACCTTAAACTTATCTGTTTGTCCACAATCCATAAGAACGACAATACATGCCAGAGCTGTAAAACTCTCAGCAGATGTCTGTTTACGTAGATAGTCGGACAAAAGATTCAACACCATTGGCATATCATCATGATGACCTTTGTGTGTATTATAGATAGAATCATCGGCTGAATCAACAACGCTGGGAGGACTCTGTCTCTGTTCAGATACTTTTGCTTCAGATAGTAACAAGTTATACTTTCCATCCGTCTCCTTACGATATCCTACTGCATCAAATCCTCTCCCGGGCAACCTTGACAGTTCGCGAGAAGAAATATTCTTAAGAGGAATAACATAACGTTCACCTTCTGGCAACTTCTCTTCAAAATAATAGGTTGTAAGAAGTTCTCCAAGGTCACTACGATAAATGTCATTCAAAATAGGTGGTCTTTCACCTGCTTCACGATATGGATCAACATAACAAGAATTCTTTCTAATGATTTTCATCAAAGCATCAGGATTCATACCACAGTCTAATTCAGCAGCTTTTCTTAAAACCTCTGGATCCACAGACGAACGCTGCTGGACGTATCGCTCAGCAAACTTATCTATGAACTCGTCAAAGACCTTAACCTTAAATTCTTGAAATTTATCCATTAATTGTTATTTACTTTAGTTCTTAATCACAGCTGGATGCCGCTATTGCGGCATTGGGCTGTACCACTTTCCTTAGCGGAAGACTCTTTTGCGCGTGCCCCGCACCGCAAATGTGCCTGGAGCGGTTGGGATAACTACTTATTCTCTCCTTGTTCAAAACACAACGTTTCACCCTCAACGTGAACCGTCAACTGATTATCTTTCAGATTCTTTATTTGCTTCTCAGTTTCTTTGCTACTTCGTTCGGTCACAACAATCTCAACTATGGCAGCGACTGTAGGTAACGCAAATGCCGCTATGTCGCAATAAAGTTGTAAGCCAGCCTTCACAAAGAATCGCAAGGCAAAAGCCACGGCTGCGAGTAGCAGTAGAATGATAGTTGTTATATGATTCTTCATAATTTCTTGTTTGTAACCTTTGCGGCACAGCTGCTTATATTAATCCAGCCTCTTCGCAGAAGTGGCTGACACCTATCTTAGGGATTCAGAATGTGTGTGAAACACTCTTTATGAATCGGCCATCTGCTTTTATCACATCGTCCCCTAAAGGAACACTAAAGGAACACCTTAAGATGTCTGAAGTCTGACGGAAGAAGTCTAAGTTGTCATCGACCACCCTGTTAGTTCCAAAATCCAAGTTCTTCGATCCATCGACCTTACATCTATCTTACCACTATCTTCCTTCTACAAGCTCAGGATAAATCCTTCTTCTTTGATAGTCAGGCCCTCACTCAGTCCCGTATCGCTTCACTGCCTCGTAATACGTATCCAATGAACCAATGTCAAACCTTCCGCCGCTCATGGGCCAGGCGTGCATGGCAGTGTGCTCCACCATGTAGTGGGCCAGGTTGCCGGGGGCGTCAAAGTCGTGACAGCACTTTGTATCTTCGCTGGAGTGCTACCAAAACACTACGTTCGGCCAAGGGGTTCAAGCCACGGAATGTGGTGCGTCGTTTCAGTTCCGCCAGAGGCATCTCCAGCAGCAGCTTTGCTATGCACTCATCGGCAAAGCAATTGGATACCACATTGACTCCCGTAAAATCAAGTACCACCTTCTCATGACCGTTAATCAGCGGCAAGAGTTTCTCACGGAGCTTCTGCCCCATGTCGCGGGTGCCAAAGTCCGTTCCGTATGTAATAAACTTAAACTCTACCATAGCAATAGTTCGTTAGTTTTATAGATTTTACGCCACGGCGCGAACGCCGTAGAATAAGAGTTCTTTGAAATCAGTGTTATTTAATCGCAAGTTCGCATGTTTCGCGGACATTGCAATAAATCGATCCAC
>Ga0256406_1000662_pt1 | contig 61328 bp, 46 predicted proteins | sample RumenRJG_03DNA_FD_185986 | JGI IMG/M metagenome (GOLD analysis project Ga0256406, IMG submission 185986) | Bovine rumen microbial communities from Lethbridge, Alberta, Canada - RJG_03 | ecosystem: Host-associated > Mammals > Digestive system > Stomach > Rumen | place: Canada: Alberta | collected... | reverse complement strand
AAAGGCGACCGGGCGCCCACAAGGGACGCCCCTGCAGTGTGAGGCATAGCTGTTTGTGAATATATTACATTATGATATAACGCTTTATAACATGGTGCAAAAGGCATTATGTGTTCAAACATCCTCCAATTCGGGAGGGCTTGGGCAGGCTTCTATTGGCCTTCGTTTTTGCAGTTGTAACAAATTGTACCTATATTGGAAACATTTAACACAGTTTGAGGCCCCGTTTTTCAATAAATTTTATGAAAAAATTTTGCGCCGTTTTATAAAAAGTCTGTATCTTTGCCAACGATATTTAAAAGAAATCGACCAGCGAACAAGCCTCGCCCTTAAACGTATGACAAAACACTTATTTACCTGATGGGGGCTAACTCGCGAATTGGACCTGAATACACATTATTTCAAAAACATATAAACAAAACCAACTCAAAACCAAAAGCATTAACTATGGGAAAAACATTTCAACATGATTGCAGAGTCTCTTTGCTTTGCAAGCTTGCCCTGATAGCTTTCATGCTATTCCCGGCAATGAATGTTCTCCAGGCTGGAGGGGGTACCCTCAGTGCCAAGACGGTAACGGGTACGGTTGTTTCCGCAAGCGACCATGAGCCGCTAATCGGCGCAACCGTCCAGGTTTTAGGCACACAGAATGGAGCTGTCACAGACCTTGACGGTCATTACTCTGTCGAGGTTAACGATGATCAGACCTTGGTTTTCTCTTATGTGGGCTATGTCACACAGAGAATCAAGGTTGGAGGCAAGACAAACATCAACGTAGCGATGGAAGAAGACAACCAAAGCCTTGAGGATGTCGTCGTCATCGGTTACGGTACTCAGAAGAAAAAGCTCGTCACCGGTGCTACAACACAGCTCAAGGGTGACGACATCGCTAAGCTGAACACCAACAACGCACTGCAGGCTATGCAGGGTCAGACTCCTGGTGTTAACATTATCTCTGAGAACGGACAGCCTGGTGCAGGCATGAAGGTCATCATCCGTGGTCAGGGCTCTAACATCAGCAACTCACCTCTGTATGTTGTCGACGGTGTTTCGGGAGTTGACATCAACAAGATTAACCCTGCCGACATCGAGAGTATCGATGTCCTGAAGGATGCCGCCTCAACAGCCATCTACGGTGCAGCAGGTGCTAACGGTGTAATCCTCGTTACCACGAAGAGCGGTAAGGAAGGTAAGGCACAGGTTAGCTTTGATGCTTACTGGGGCTGGCAGAGCGTTGCCCACAAGGTTAAGATGCTGAATGCTCAGCAGTACATGACTCTCATGGACGAGCAGAGCCAGAATTCCGGCAGCGGTTCTATCAACTGGAGCGCTTATCCATCAATGTATGACGCCAACGGAAACGTGTACAACACCAACTGGATGGACGAAATGTTCAACAATGGTGCACCTCAGTCGAACTACAACCTCGGTATTACCGGTGGTGGCAAGCAGACTACATACGCTGTTTCTCTCGGTTATCTGAACCAGGAAGGTATCGTCGGCGGTAAGGATGTTTCTGACTACGGTCGTTACAACTTCCGTGGCAACTTCACTCAGAAACTCTACGGCGATTTACTGAAGATTGGCGAGAACATCAGTTTCTCATACGTCAACCAGAAAGGTATCGGTACCGGTAACATGTACAACAACGCATTGCGTCCTGCATTCGGTACTACTCCGCTTCTGCCTGTATACTTGCAGCAGGATGGTCGTCCTGACCTGAACAACGGTTACTCTTATTCTACAGCTACAGACTGGTACCAGTACGACACCAACCCTGTCGCTGCAATGTACCGTTCACACAGCAAGACTCACTCACAGAACTGGGTTGCAAACGTATTTGCTGACTTGCAGCCTATCAAGAACTTGATTTTCCACACTCAGCTTGCATTCAAGCACAACGCTAGCGACTATCGCTCATATCGTCCGGCTTACACCGCAACGACCAACGACGCATACGGTTCTAACCAGGTTTCTCAGTCGACATACAACGGATGGTCTCTCGAGTGGATTAATACCTTAACTTATCAGTGGAGCTGGGCGAAGAACAACTTCACAGCAATGATTGGTACAGATGCCAGCCGCAACCAAGGCGTTAACCTTAGCGGCTCAGGCTCGCTCAACGAGCTGCTCGAAGGCTGGTCAACAGCTTACCTCGACAACACAACTACACGTAATGGTGCTTACCGAGGATACCCAGACGACGAGTACAAGACAATGTCTTACCTCGGCCGTATTTCTTGGGACTACGACGGAACATACATGGCTACATTCTCTCTACGTAACGATGGTGACTCACGTTTCGCTAAGGGACATCAGCACAAGACTTTCCCGGCTGTCAGCGCGGGCTGGATTATCACCAATGAGCCGTTCATGAAGTCAGTACTTCCTGTAATGGACTACTTGAAGATACGTGCCAGCTGGGGTCAGAACGGTAACGCTACCGCTCCTGCTTACCAGTGGGCAGCACAGATTCTCGCTACAGGCGCCGGCTATAACTTTGGTACGGGCAAGGGAACATCGCTCAACACCAACGGCGCATATCCTTACAACCTCGCCAATGAAGACCTTGGCTGGGAGACATCAGAGCAGACAGACCTCGGTATCGATGCCCGCTTCTTCCACAGCCGCTTGAACCTGAACTTCGACTACTACTGGAAGAAGACCAAGGATTGGGTCGTCCAGGCTCCGGTTATCGCTACATCAGGTGCTGAAGCTCCATATATTAATGGTGGTGACGTAAACAACCACGGTTTCGAGCTCGGTCTGAGCTGGAACGACAATATAGGTAAGGACTTCCGCTACAACATCAGCGCCAACATGGCTTACAACAAGAACGAGGTCAAGAACTTGAAGACTGCCGACGGTATCATCCACGGTTCGACCAACATCATGTTCAACAACCAGCGCGAATTCTATCGTATCTCTGAGGGACACGCAATGGGTTACTTCTGGGGATACAAGACTGACGGTCTGTTCCAGACCCAACAGGAGATTGACGACTGGGTTGCAGCCGGCAACGGCATCAAGTCTGGCACAAAGCCTGGTGACGTTAAGTTCATCGACCTCAACCACGACGGTCAGATAAACGACGAAGATAAGGTTGACCTTGGTAACGGTATACCTAAGTGGAACTTCGGTTTCAGCGCTGGCTTCACATGGAAGAACTTCGACTTCAACATGGTTTGGAGCGGAATGGCTGGCTTCAAGGTTGCAAACGGTGGTTACCGCAACTGGGGTAACGCCGACCAGAGCAACTATACGACACGCTTCCTCGACCGCTGGACTGGCCCTGGCACGTCAAACTCTATTCCTCGCCTCGTCAATGGCGATATCAGCTGGACCGACTTCTCTGAGCTCTACCTCGAGAGCGGCAACTTCCTGCGCCTTTCCAACTTGACACTGGGCTACGACTTCGCACCTCTTATCAAGGCAAAGTTCCTCAGCCAGCTGCGTCTCTACTTCCAGGCACAGAACCTCTTCACACTCACCAACTACAGTGGAATGGATCCTGAGGTCGGCTTCGGTCAGGACGCATGGATGAACGGTATCGATACCGGTGTTTACCCACACGCTCGTACATTCCTCTTCGGTGTCAACGTTAAGTTCTAATATTTAATAAGGAAACACAGATATGAAAATTTCAAATATTAAAATAGCCGCTTTGGGACTTCTCACCCTCGGGCTTGCCTCTTGCGGCGACGACTATCTGGACACCAGTTCGAAGACTGCTCTCAACTCGGAGTCTTTCTATAAGAACGAGGCCCAGGCTAACGCAGCAGTTGTAGGATGCTACGACGGCTACCAGGCTACCATCTCCGAGGGATGCTGGCCAAACCTTTTCCTCGCCTCGGAGTTCGCTAGCGATGACGCTTACGGTGGTGGCGGTCCTGACGACCGTACCTGCCGTATACTCGACCGCATGGATATGAGCTACAACGCGAGCGATGTCAGCTTCTTCTCTGCTACTTGGGAGTGGTACTACAAGGCTATCAACCGTTGCAATACATTCCTCCAGAAGAACAATCCGGACATCTATACAAACCAGGACAACTATCTCGCTGCTGAAGGCGAGGCACGTGCACTGCGCGGACTGGAGTACTTCGACTTGGTTCGTTTGTTCGAAAACGTTCCGCTTATCACTACTCCGACAAGCGAAATCGTTCCGCAGGCTGCACCGGACAGTGTCTACGCTCAGATTGTTTCTGACCTTAAGTATGCTGCCGACAACATCCCTGCATCTTACTATACCGACAAGAACTCTAATCTCGGACGTATAACAAGATATGCAGCAGGCGCTATGCTGGCTCGTGTATACCTCTTCTATGATGGTGTTTACAACAACAACTCTCGTGGAACAATGCCTGGCGGTCTCACAGCTGCCGACGCTCTCGACTACTGCGAGAAGGCTATCAACTCTAATCAGTACAGCCTTGAGCCTAACTTCAAGGACTTGTGGCCAGCAGCATGTACAACGGCATCTTCTAAGGAAGACGGTTGGAAGAACACATACAAGGAAGCAAGCAATGAGATTGTTTGGGTTGTAAAGTTCAATAACGACCAGGATTGGAACAACTCTAACCACAACGGTAACCGCTTCATCATCGACCTCGGTATGCGTAACGTAACTTCTTATGCACCTTACGGAAATGGTTGGGGTCAGGCTCCTATCACTTCCGCAGCCCAGGCTAAGTTCCTCGGCGGCGACTCTCGTAAGGACGCTACTGTCATCAACGCTAGAGAGATTGGCGCTTTCAGTGAGCAGATTGGTACAGACTGCATGGATTACACCGGCTACGTTAACAAGAAGTACTGCCCGCTTATCTATACTGACGGTACATCAATACCTACTGACGCTGCAAGCTCTGAGATTTCAGGTGCTAATTTCCAGACTTCTCAGGACCAGAACTGGATTCTCATGCGCTACTCTGACGTACTGCTGATGGCTGCCGAGCTTGGAAGCCCGAACGCAACGAAGTACTTCAACTTGGTTCGCGAGCGTGCTTACGGCAACACCGACCACGATATAGCAGGCACACCGACACGCCAGCAGATCTGGGACGAGCGTCGTCTCGAGTTCATGGGTGAAGGTATCCGCTATTTCGACTTACGCCGCCAGGGTCTCGACGCATTCGTTAACGCCGAGGTCAACCAAGCTACCGTAAACGGTCAGGCCGGCAGTGCCCCAGCAACCATCTACAACAACAAGACTGCTACGACGACAACCAGCACCTACCAGGATGCCAACTTCCGCACAAAGCGTGGCTTCTTCCAGATTCCTAATGACCAGATAACGCTTTCAGGCGGTGTCTACAAGCAGAACCCAGGATGGTAACAGCAAGTTTATAAGTTAATAAGTTTTTGAGTTCTTAGCCCGTGTTGAAAGGCAAGGACTTAGGACTCAAAAACCAAGAACTAAAAAACTCAAAAACTAAAGAACAATGAAAACCAACAAATATTTATATTCACTGATAGCTGCCGTGGTGCTTCTCTTCACCGCAGCATGCTCACCGGATGATTACGATATGGGTCCTCAGGCTGCTAAACCTGTCCTTGGTACTGACTTTACGGTCGTTCAGGATGCCGCCAACCCTAACCTCGTGCATCTGACAAACCTTAAGACCGGCTACAATGCCTTCTGGGTTCACCCGGGAGTAGGCACTGGCCACTCACAGGGAGATAACGTTGACCTTCAAATTGCATTCCCTGGTACATACAAGATTGTGTACGGTGTTGGTTCTGAAGGTGGCGTAGTTTACAGCGACACAGTCTCTGTTACAATCAACGATATGTATGCCGGCTTCGTTACCGGTGATTCTTGGACGAACCTCGCCGGTGGTGCAGGCAACTCAAAGACTTGGATTCCTGATAACGGACACTACGGAATGAAGCAGGGCTTCTACTCCTGCTTCGACCCGACGGCTACACCTGCCGACATGACACATGACGAAGGTTCTAACAACTGGTATGCTAAGGACAAGACATGGTGGGAGCCTTCTAACTCAGACGTCGGCATTACCGACGACGATTTGGCACAGACCATGACCTTCTCTCTGAAGGGTTCTGCTCAGGTTACTGTAACTGACGCAAGCGGAAACGAGACCACCGGTACGTTCGCATTCGACCCGAACACTGGTGCTCTGAGCGCTAACGGCGTTGAGTTCGCACACGGAGCATGGGCAAACGGTAAGTCTAAGAGCTTCTCGACAGACTTCGTTGTATTGCACCTCGACGAGAATCAACTTATGATTGCCAACAAGCGTGACCCGGCTCTCTCTGGTGAGGGTGAGTGCTGGTATGTCTGGAACTTCGTTTCAAAGGAGTATGCAGACAATTATCATGAGACCGTTCCTTCAGATTACACACTGCCTGACGGTTGGAACAACGCTGTAACAAAGCAGACAAGCTCTAACATCACATGGGTTCTGAACGAGAACACACCTTACGATTGGTTCACAACGCTTGGCGGTCGCAAGAATTCATACAAAGTAAATGGCGACTATCCTGCATTCATCCGTCCTCTGGCAAACCTCGGCGAGGACGCTCACAAGATTACTCTTGAGATGAATACGCTCAACGACGCCAACACCTATAAGGTAAAGCAGGGCGGAAAAGTTGTCGCTTCAGGTACGTTCACACTCGACGACAAGGGTAACTACACCTTCAGCGACGGTCTCGGTGACCTCGACTTGGGTGGCTCAGGCAACTGGATTAAGTTCAGCGCCGACAAGAACAAGCAGCTCCGCGTTCTGTCTTACGACACTAACACCGCTACCGGCAAGACTAACAACTTGTGGCTCGGTGCCCGTGAGTACGACAACGATGGTAATCTGTATCAGTATCGTGGCTATCACTTCACCGCTGTTACCTACGGCGACGTGATACCTTACACCGCACAGCTCGCTTACTTCGATAACGGTTTTACATTCCAGTACAGCGATCCGATTGACTTCAACGACGATGAGCTCAATGCCAAGAAGACAAAGCAGTTCACTGTAACGCTGAACGGTGCTTCTGATGCTCCTTACGGAATCTACTTCGACGTAATGAACATTCTGCAAGACCATCCAAACGCAACGCTGACACTTGATGCAATAAGCGTCGACGGCAAGGCTCTTGACCTCTCGACCCTTACCTACACCCAGCGCAACGAAGAAGGAACTCAGTCTACCGGTGACTTACCGACGACAGCACGTATCTACATCCTCAACCCGTGGAACCCAGAGAGCGCTGCAAGCACTGACCTTTATAAGTTCACGAACAACATCACAATCAAGGTAACTGTAGCGTTGAACGATTAAATCTTATAAACAGCAAGAATCATGAAAATTAAATTTTATTTTGGTATTGCTGCATTACTACTTGCAGGGGGCGCAGTCCTCTCTGCATGTAGTGATGATGACGATGTCGCCATCAATACCACTCCAATCATATCTGAGGTGACAACCGGCGACGCTGCTGCAACAGCAGTATCGGCAACGTTCACCGGTACCGTGAAGGATTTGTCTTCACAGAGTTCCAGTGCCTACACCGTAGGTACAGTCTATGCAACCGACTCCGCCAGCGTCCGCAACCTTACCGGTACGCAGGCAGCCGCAACTCTCGACGAGGACGGCAACTTCTCAGTTGAAGCTACCGGTCTTCAGAGCTACCAGACATATTACTATGCAACCTTCGTGACCCTCCAGGGCCGCATAACGAAGATCGGCGACATCAAAAGTTTCGTAACAACGAACGCTACAGCCTCAACAGCAGAAGCAACAGGCGTTACCGCTACAAAGGCCACACTTGGCGGACAGCTCCACGATGTAGTACAGTTGCCGAGCAATGCAACGCTTTCTGCCGGTATTCTTCTTTCCACTTCATCTGAGAAGGAAGACCTGCTCGCAGGCAAGGACATCCCTGTAGCCGACGTAGCAAGCGCTCAGCAAGGCACAGCATTCACCAGCAACGTAACCGGTCTGCTTCCTAACAAGACATATTACTATGTATCTTACATGAAGCTGAACAACGGTTACATCCTCGGTGATGTCAAGTCGTTCACTACTCAGAACTTCGAGACACAGTTTGTTGACCTCGGTCTGAGCGTAATGTGGGCTAAGACCAACGTCGGTGCAGAAACTGAGACAGAAGCAGGTGGCCTCTATGGCTACGGCGATGTCAACGGTTTGCAGGAGAAGACCGATGGTGAATATGCCAATACCGATATCGCCGGCGACGGTGAACTCGACATTGCAGTTCAGGCTGGTGGTCGTCTGCCGTCAGTAACCGAGGCCCAGGAGCTTGTTGACAAGTGCACATTCGAAGACGCAACAGTCGACGGTGTAAGCGTATACAAGGTCACCGGTCCTAACGGAAACTACATTTACATTCCTAAGGCAGGCAAGCGCGTAGGCTCAACCATCACCGGTCAGGGCTCAGAGGCCAGCTTGTGGACTGGTACTATCAACAGCAACGACTCTAAGCGTGCATATACTCTCAATCCGGGCACTAAGTCTTTCGGCAGCAACCTTACTTACGAAGGTCTCTCCGCACGTGCCGTCAAGCAGACACTGATTAACTTCGACAACTCGAAGATTGTCCTTGGCGATAATGGCGACGACGCTCGTATCGAGATTTACAACGAATATGGCAAATCAAAGAACGACCCGGGCCTCAACCCAGCAGGCTTCATGTTCTCGAAGAAGATGTACGTAACGTTCACCATCCTCGGCATGCCGGCAGGCAAGGCTCCGTTCGATGCAACTATCGGCTTTGCTGATGCATCTTGGGACCCATCAGACTTGGCTACAAGCGTCAAGGTTAACGGCAACGGAACATACACAATTCCTGTTACTGTAAGCCAGACAGCTCAGGGTTTGATGGTATTCGTAATCGACCTCAAGGGCCAGAAGGGTCTCTTCGCCGATGGTTCTGTCAAGGCGTTCATCAACTCTATCGTTGTTGACGACGACAACTACCAGAAGTACGGCACAACCCTCTACGGCGAAAAGATTGACCAGGACAAGGTCTATCAGGGCGATATCGAGGAGAACGGCAAGTACCGTATCGAACTCTACAACGCTTACAGCAAAACGAAGGACAATCCTCCATTCTCTGTAAGCAACCTGTCATTCTCTAACCTCGTAGCCGTTACGTTCCGCATCACAGGCATACAGCCGGGCCAGTCACACCGTGCCGACATCATGTATGCTGACCAGAGCTGGGGCGTTAGCAACTGGGGCGAGAACAAGGGTTCTGTCAACGTAACCGACAACGGCATCTACACCGTTGCATTCTACACCGGCGGCGCAACAGCAATGCCTGCACCTAACGTGTTCACGGTTGACATCGACGGTCTCTCCAAAGCATTCGGAGCCGACAATATACACGCCGACATTCTCGGAGTTTACTGGAATTAAAACCATAAGGGTCTCTCCCATCCCTTCTGAAGGAGGAGAACAGAATGCTTGTCTGCTGGCAACAACCACGACAACGCTTCTGTTCTCCGTCTTGGAAAAGGATGGGGTAGGCCCTTCTTTAATTATAATAAGATGAAAAACATTATTCCTTCCACACTCAGGACATTGGGTTGCGGAAGGTTCTTGGTAATATTAGCAGCCCTCTGTCTTGTAGCTTGCTCGGACAGTTCGAAAAAGGGCAAGGGTGAAAAGATTGACGATGCCCAGCAGGAACAACTCGAAACGAGTACTGACAGCATCATGCAGGACAAGGAACGGGCAGCAACTGACACAGCCTACGCCCACTCAGAAGATTACCGTTACGCGCAGGAGAACTATCACCGTCACCTCGCTGAGGCAACAAAAGGTATGTCTCACGCCGACCAACTGCTCGTAGAATATGAACTGGCGGTGAAGGATATGAACGAACTCGGGGCTAAAGTCTCGAAGCATCCGAACCTCGGCCGCAACCAGGACATGATGCTCAAGCTGAAAGTTCGTGGCGAGGAAGCTCTGAAACTCCATGACAAGCTGGCGCTGATGAAGCTCACGCCGGAGCAGATGGAGAAGTTCAAGGAAATTAATAACCAAAGGTGATGTAAGTGAAGAATGAAGAGGGAAGAGTGAAGAATTATTTAGTTCATACCTTTTGTCTTTCGTTTGAAACTCGTAACTTTGCACTATAAAAAGACGAAACAAACAAAACTATATAACTATGAAAAGGAGATTATTACTTGCTTTGGCATTAGCCGTTTGCTGTGGAGTATCAGCTCAGATAACGTCAACAGCCAAGGACATTGCCCCAAAGATGATACCGGGTTGGAACCTCGGTAATACTATGGAAGGCGGTAGCAACCAAAATGAATGGAAGAATGCCGGAGTGAACACTGAAATCAGCTGGCAGAGCACCAAGACGTCGCAGGCTGTCATCGACCTCGTGCACAACAGCGGCTTCAAGTCGGTCCGTATTCCGTGCTCATGGGTCATGGGACACATCACCGACAAGGCTAACGTCACTATCGACCCCGCATGGCTGGCACGCGTGAAGGAAGTCGTCGACTACTGCATCAACGACGGTATGTACGTTGTACTTAACGACCACTGGGACGGCGGATGGCTGGAGAACGACGGTTTCACCAGCGGAACCAACATCACCGAGAAGAAGGAGCAGCTCACGAAGCTGTGGACTAACATCGCTAACTACTTCAAGGACTACGACGAGCACCTTATCTTCGCTGGTCTCAACGAACCTGGCGTGGGCGGTGCAAGCCCCGATGCTTCCGGAAGCAAGGTCGACAACAAGACCCTCACCTCCCGTTTGCTTGAATACGAGCAGACCTTCATCAACGCAGTACGTGCTACCGGCGGCAACAACGCAACACGTATCCTCGTCGTTCAGGGTCCAAACACGAACATAGACAACTCTACCGACGCTTCGCTGAACTATGACGTAACAACCCTTACAGACCCAGCTGGCGCAGGACGCCTTATGGTTGAGGTCCACGAATACGACCCATACAGTTTCACTCAGCAGACTAAGGACGAGTCGTGGGGCAAGCAGTACTACTACTGGAGCCGTTCAAACCACTACTCTTCTTCAACTCACAATGCGACATGGGGAGAGGAAAGCTACATGGCACAGCAGTTCAACAAGCTTCAGACGAAGTTCGTCAGCAACGGTTACCCTGTCATCATCGGTGAGTACGCTGCAAACTGGCGCAAGATGCCTGCCAACGGCGAGAGCCAAAAGAAGCATGACGCTTCAATCAAGTCGTGGTATCAGGTCGTAACTCAGTATGCTGCAAGTCGTGGCATCGTTCCTTTCGTATGGGATATCAACTCTCCTTCGCAGAACGGAACAAAGGGAACAATGACTATCTTCAACCGTAATACCCTCAAGGTATTCAACCAGAATGCTCTTGACGGTATCATGCAGGGAGTTACCAACGGAATTAACGACATCAAAGTCACAAAGGCTAAGAACGCCGACGACACTATCTACACAATCGAGGGAATTGCTGTCGGCAAGGACGAGACTAACCTTGCCAAGGGCATTTATATCCGTGGCGGTGAGAAGTTCGTGAAGAATTAGAAACCCACCCATAAACCCTCCCGAACGGGAGGGGGACTAATTGTTTTGTGGGTAAGACGTAATATAACGAAGGCCTTCCTTGATTGCAAACGCAACAAGGAAGGCTTTGTTGTTTATAACAGACAAATAAAAAAGCCGTTCCACATATCTGACCACAGATAATGTATCAACAGCTTAACTAAAAAGAATATCCGTCTAAGATTCCAGCAACTATGTTACCCACAGCAGGGGCGTCCCTTGTGGGCGCCCGATCGCCTTGCAAAGGTGAATAATATGACTAAGAAGTCGGTCTTTCTGACCGATCGGGCGCCCACAGGGGGAGTCTCTGCAGTGGAAGTCATAGTAACTACTCAGATAAAAACAGACAATTATAATACTGCCGCTGAACTTTCAAAGCACGAGAGCTAAACTATTGAATTCCAATAGAATAACTTTCAAGTTGAAAAACAATTTATTTTTGAACAAAAAATAAATTAAAAACGAAAGAAAAATAAATTAAAAATCAAACAAAAATAATTTATTTTTCTATCTCATCGCTAAGGTTTCGCATTTCGATAGAGCAACTTTCATATTTCGATATAACAACTTCCACATTCTGATAGGCAACTAAAAAGGTCCGTGCATGGATGATTTCCACGGCACGGACCTTTATTTTTGTATTTCAAAATATCTACTTTGCCAACGCTGCGCGCTGATTTATAGCAGGATAAGCGTACATGGTGAGGAGGCGGTTGCGGAGGAATGAGGTGTCTTTGTTGGGCAAATCAATCTTTGAGAGCTGACCGGCGATGTACTTGTCGAAGGTCTGCTTATCCTCAGCAGTGTATTTATCCGAGTTGTTGTCACCCTTTAGCTCGTCGAGAGCGATGAAGTTGTTAGGATACAGACGATAGTTGGCGTGTATCTCTTTGTCAATATGCGCGGCGATAGTCTCAAACAATTCACCTTTAGGAGTTTTCTCATCCAAGGTGCGAAGGTAGTCGTCGATGCACGGAGCGGCATGGTAGTGGACGCGGCCCTTGTAACCGAAGATGCCCGTTTTCATGCTCGTTACGTCATCCATCGGGCCCTTTTGGAAGTCAGCCGTGTCACGACGCTGCTGGAATTCCTTTGCCTTGAGGAAGTCGCACGGGTCGAACTCGTATGAAATAGCAAGCGGAACGATATGCAAGGCAACGAGTCTGTCGATGACAGAGCCCTCACCTCCGAGCGCCATCATTTGCAGAATGCTCTTCTGCGTACGGTCGTTGGAGTCCTTGGCACGTCCCTCACGCTGTGCAATCCATATATTGTCCTGCTTCACGGCGATAGCGTAGTGCATGTAGTCGGAGAGGCGCTTGCTTGCAAGGAGCAACTGGCGCATTGGCAGGTCACGCTCGACGATGAAACTCTTGTTGAGCCGCACCACGTCACGAATCCACTGATACTTCAGCAGGTTGTCGCCGATGGCAATCTCGCAGGTTGTCCGGAACTTGTTCTCAACAAGCAGTATGTCGAGCAAAGCAGAGTCTAGAACGATGTCGCGGTGGTTGCTCACGAACGTGAAACTACCGTTCTTGTCGAGATTGGTGGCATCCATGTCAAGCCCTTCCGTTTCCTTCGCGATTAGATTCTTCACAAGACTGTAGATGAAATTAAGTTGGAAGTCGAGCAGGGTCTTGCATGAGTGCACCTTCTGGCGCAGTGCTTCGAGTGGCACTCCTGGGTAAACGACAGCCAGGACTTGCAGGAACTGCTTGTCGGCTAACAGCCGGTCGAAGGCTGACGGCATTTCCTCAGGCTCGAACGGGCGAATGCTGTCGAAGCGGTGGAAGTCAGCCGGGATGGCTGAAGGAGAGGTTGGGTGGGTTTGTGGTGTGGTCATAGCTTATAGACTTGATAGATAATGATAGACTTTGACAGACCAGTTATAGACAGAGGAAGGGGCGCTTACGTAGAGCGGAAGCGCCCTTTCACTGCTAAGAAGGGCTTAGAGCCCTTAGAACTGGTTCTCGACGATGTCGGTGAGGACGTCCTTGATGTCGAGGCCGGCTGCACGAACCTGCTGCGGAATGAAGCTTGTGGCGGTCATTCCCGGTGTAGTGTTAATCTCGAGCATGCAGACTTTGTCGTTGCCATCCTTATCCTTGGTGATGATATAGTCGATGCGGATGATGCCGTTGGCATGCAGAATGTCGTAGATGCGGCTAGTTGTCTCGGCCACCTTCTTGGTCGTCTCAGGCGAGAGACGTGCAGGAGTGATTTCCTGTACCTTGCCGTTGTACTTGGCATCGTAGTCGAAGAACTCGTCGGCTGATACTACTTCCGTTGCCGGAAGGACAACGGTCTTCTCCTTGGTCTTGTATATTCCCTGTGAGATTTCAGTTCCATCGAGGAAGCCTTCTATCATAACCTCGTTGCTTTCCATAAATGCTACGCGAAGAGCGGGGGCTAGTTGGTCGGCATTCTTTACTTTGCTGACACCGAAACTACTACCGTCGGCAGCTGGTTTTACAAATACAGGCATGCCAAGGCGCTTCTCTATTGCCTTCATGTCATAGCTGTCGCCACGGCGAAGCAGGATACTGTCGGCTACGTTAATACCGAAGCCACGCAGATAGTTGTTCAACACGTACTTGTCGAACGTCATTGCCTCGATGAGAACGCCACTCGTGGAATACGGAACATGCACAAGGTCGAAGTAACCCTGCATCGGGCCGTTCTCACCAGGTTGTCCGTGGATTGTGATGTATGCGTAATCGAACATAACGACCTTGCCGTCCTTCATGAAGGAGAAGTCGTTCTTGTCGATTGGAGCGGTCTGACCGTTTTGGAAATCAACGTGCCAGTCCTGCCCTTTCACGTCAACGATGTATATGTCGTAGCGCTCTTTGTCAAAGAAAGAATACAGTCCTTGCGCCGAACGCATCGATACGTCATGCTCTGAAGAGTCACCGCCACAGACGATGGCTATTGTTCTCTTTAAATTTTTCATAGCTTTGTTATGTATGTTATAGACATTATAGACTTTGATAGAAAATATAGACAGATGAGAAATTATAAGGATTGGAGAGAGGCGGAGCCTTTTATGAAGGCGCGCCACTTATCGATGAGCTGGCGCATGTCATCGGGCCACTCGCTGGTGAAGTCCATCTGCTTGCCGGTACGTGGGTGCACGAATCCGAGTGTCTTGGCATGGAGAGCCTGACGGGGACATATCTTGAAGCAATTCTGTATGAATGCCTTGTAGGAACTGCTGCGCTGGCCTCGGAGAATTTCCGTTCCACCATAGCGTTCGTCGCCGAAAAGCGGATGCCCGATGTGTTTCATGTGAGCCCGAATCTGATGTGTCCGCCCCGTTTCGAGTATGCACTCGACCAGCGTTACGTAGCCGAAGCGTTCCAACACTCTGTAATGGGTTACCGCACTCTTGCCAATGCCGGAGTCAGGAGCGAACACCTTCATGCGAAGACGGTCGCGCGGGTCACGTGCAATGTTGCCTTCGATGCGCCCTTCGTCCTCTACGAAGTTGCCCCAGACTAATGCGTTGTAACTCCGATGCGTAGTCTTATTGAAGAACTGGAGCCCCAACCCGGTCTTTGCCTCTGGCGTTTTAGCCACGACGAGCAGCCCGCTGGTGTCCTTGTCGATGCGATGCACCAGTCCAACCTCTGGGTCGTTGGGGTCGAACGACTTCATATTGCGCAGGTGCCAGGCAACGGCGTTGATGAGAGTGCCGTGGAAATTGCCTGCACCAGGGTGTACAACGAGACCTGCCGGCTTGTTGACAACCATCAAATCGTCGTCCTCATAGACGATGTCGAGCGGTATATCCTCAGCCACGATAGTATTGTCGTGACGCGGACGATCGAGCATCAGCGTTATAACATCGCCCGGACGGACTTTGTAACTTCGCTTCACAGGACGGTCGTTGACATGAATGAAACCGGCGGAGGCTGCCTTCTGTATGCGGTTTCGGCTGCTATGCTGCATCCGGACGAAGAGATACTTGTCTATACGCTCAGGTTCCTGCCCCATATCGACAGTCAGCCGGAAGTGCTCATACAACAGTTGCCCTTCGTCTTCGGGCTCTTCATCATTATATATAACGGAATTCTTATCCTCAGCCATTATTGTCATTTATTATCAGAAACGGGGTCTGTCGATGTCTCCGGTTTCGTAGCATCAGGCAACGGACGTTCGTCTATGGCATCAGGCACATCCTCGTCGGCAGGCACCTTTTCCCAACGGTACTCGTATTCGTACTCATCATCTTCGCTCTTGTCGCCCTCGTCCTCCGGAACATCAAGTCCTTCGTACTCTTCCTGGTCAATGAGCGTGGTGTCAGCGTAGTCACGTGTGCCGTCACCAACCTGTATAACGAGAGTTGCATCCTTAGGAATACGGTCGCCGGTATGCACTGGTCGCCCATTGACGGTTATTCCATAAACCCAGTCCTTCTCACCCGGACGGTACTCAGGGTCGCCGACCTTGAAGCCCATCGATAGCAACTGAGCCTCGGCCTCACGCAGTGAACTGTTGTCGATGAGGTCCGGCAACGGTATCGAAGGAACCGTTGCGGCGTTGATGGTAACGTAAATGACGTGAGTGGACTTAACCCGCTTGCCGCCAACCGGCGACTGTTCGAGTATGCAATCGGGAGGAAGCTCCTTCACATATCCCGTGTCGCTCACCTCAATCGTCAGTCCCACCTTGTCAGCTATGTCCTCTGCGTCGTCGAGTTGCTTATGTACGAAGTCAGGCACGACGATAGACTCGCCGTGATGAGTATATATATCGATGACGTACTTGACGCCTATGCAGAGCATAACGACGACAAGAAGCATTCCATAAAGGTTTCCCCAGACGTAGGGACTGAACAGCTTTCTCAGGTTATTTCCCATCTGATAAAGGTTTAACGTGGCAAAGATACAACAAAGGAGCGAAACTACAAAGGAAAAGACGGCTTTTCTTTTCATCACAAAAAAAACGGAAAGAGGCAAAGAATTCACCTTGCATCCTTCCGTTCTGTCCGTTCCATCTCTACTTAAGCAGAGACGTATTTACTTGCCGTGGTTCTCGTCTGAAACGGTCAGTTGCTTACGACCCTTAGCGCGACGAGCTGCTAAAACGCGGCGACCGTCCTTTGTTGCCATTCTCTGGCGGAAGCCATGCTTGTTGACACGACGGCGGTTGTGTGGCTGAAAAGTTCTTTTCATTGTTCTTATCTATTTTATTGTTATTGTGCGTATTACATGTAACAGGCAGAGCTAAACTGCCGTTACGGGGTGCAAAATTACATAAACTTTTGGAAACAACCAAGGAATAAATCAAAAACTTAGTGTTATTCTTTGTTATTCGGCTCATTTGCAGCAACTTTAAACAAAAGGCGCTGCAATATGGCATAATAACAAAAACTTAGCGATTTTCTTTGTTATTCCGCTCATTTGCAGTACCTTTGCACGCGCAAAAGAAAAATACTACAAAAAAGGATTATAGTAAATTATGATTAATTCACAGGAAATCAAGATTGGAACTTGCATCCGCATGGACGGCGGCATTTGGAAGTGCATCGACTTCCAGCACCGTAAGCCGGGCAAGGGCAACACCGTTATGAACACAAAGCTTAAGAACGTCGCTGACGGCCGTGTACTGGATCGCACATTCCAGGTAGGCTTCAAGCTCGACGACGTACGTGTAGAGCACCGCCCTTACCAGTATCTCTACGAGGATGCAACAGGCTGCATCTTCATGAATCAGGAGACTTTCGAGCAGATTCCTATTTCCCGCGACATGATAACGGGTGGAGAATTCATGAAGGAAGGCGACGTTGTAGACGTTCAGACCGACACTCAGACCGGCGACATCCTGTCAGCCGAGATGCCTGACAAGACGAATCTGAAGGTCACTCACAGCGAGCCGGGCGTCAAGGGCAACACCGCCACTAACGCAACAAAGCCTGCAACGCTGGAGACCGGTGCTGAGGTCCGCGTTCCTCTGTTCATCAACGAGGGCGACGTCATCACCATCAAGACCTCCGACGGCAGCTATGTAGGCCGCGCATAATACGAAAAAGCAACTATCCCCACCAAGCCTCCCCCAAGGGGAGGGTGTTTGATTACATTTGCTATATCAACAAAAGACATGCGATTCAGGTAACTAAACATCCTCCCCTTGGGGGAGGCTTGGTGGGGATTTTTTATTTTTACCTTAAATGAAGTATTCCATCATTGTTCCAGTTTACAACCGTCCGGACGAGGTCGACGAACTTCTTGAGAGCCTGACGCATCAAAGCGAGAAGGACTTCGAGGTCGTTATCGTCGAGGATGGGTCGTCAGTGCCGTGCAAGCCGGTATGCGACAAGTACACCAACAAGCTCGACATACATTATTATAATAAGCCAAACAGCGGACCGGGGCAAAGCCGCAACTACGGAGCGGAGCGTGCCAAGGGCGACTATCTGCTTATCCTCGACAGCGACGTGGTTGTTCCTGAAGGCTACCTTGCTGCCATCGACGAGGAATTGGAGCGTGAACCAGCAGAGGCTTTCGGAGGTCCCGACAGGGCACATACGTCGTTTACGCCGACACAGAAGGCCATTTCGTACTCGATGACGAGCTTCTTCACGACCGGTGGAATACGTGGCGGAAAGAAAAAGCTCGACAAGTTCTATCCCCGTTCGTTCAATATGGGCATCCGCAGCGACGTCTACAAGAAACTTGGAGGTTTCTCCAAGATGCGCTTCGGTGAGGATATCGACTTCTCAATCCGCATCTTCAAGGCTGGTTGCCATTGTCGGCTGTTCCCCGGAGCATGGGTTTACCACAAGCGCCGCACCGACTTCCGCAAGTTCTGGCGGCAGGTCTACAACAGCGGAATAGCACGTATAAACCTCTACAAGAAATATCCTGAAAGCCTGAAGATTGTCCACCTGCTGCCAATGGTTTTCACCGTTGGTGTCATCGCCTTGCTTATGGTATTCACATACGGCATCGGCATCATCACAGGCGAGAGTCTCGCAGGTGCCAGCACATGCACGGGCGTCACCGTAAGCCTCATCGCAATAGCCCCTCTCCTACTCTACTCGCTGCTTATCTGCATTGATTCGTCAGCGAAGAACCATAGTCTGCACATCGGACTGCTAAGCGTTCGTGCTGCATTCACCCAGCTTATGGGATACGGCTGTGGCTTCATCTCGGCATGGTGGAAGCGCTGCGTGCGTGGAAATGGTGAGTTCGAGGCGTACCAGAAGAACTTTTATAAGTAATTAAAAGCCTCCCCCACCCCTCCGAAGGAGGGGAGATGAAAAATTGATTTGTGGCAATTACACCATTGACAGGTATATTTTTTGTCATTATGTCATTCTGTCCAAATAAAGGGATGGCAGGAACGAGCTGACTACAACACAACAATAACTATAAACTTACATCACACTATGAACATAAACGAATGGTCAATAGAAGACCGACCACGCGAGAAACTTGAGAGACTGGGCGCCGCCGCACTCAGCAACGCTGAACTGCTTGCCATCCTCATCGGCTCCGGCTCGACAAAGCAGAGTGCCGTCGACCTGATGAAAGACATACTACGCGATTGCAACAACAATCTGAACACTCTCGGCAAGATGTCTATCCATGATTTAGAGCAGTACCACGGAATGGGTCCGGCGAAAGCTATCACAATCATTGCGGCGTGCGAACTGGGCAAGCGGCGTGCCGCATCGACCGCTGAGCAACGTCAAGACTTAGGCTCGGCGACGGCAATCTACAACTTCATGCACCCGAAAATGCAGGACTTGGATGTAGAGGAAGCGTGGATACTGCTAATGAACCAAAACTTCAAACTCATCAAACCGGTACGGATAAGTCATGGGGGCATAACGGAAACGGCCGTCGACGTACGTGTAATAATGAAGGAGGCACTGCTCGTCAACGCCACAATCCTTGCGCTATGCCATAACCATCCGAGTGGCAACAACACTCCGAGCCGCCTCGACGACAAACTGACGGAGCGTGTCCGCAAAGCTTGCGACATCATGCGGATATACTTTCTCGACCACGTCATTGTGTGCGACGGGGCGTATTACAGCTATAGAGAGAAGGGAAGGCTGTGAAACAAGATAAAGCCCACCCAAGCCCCTCAGTGTATTTCACGTTAGTCAATATGATAAACCTGGTCATAGCTGACCTGCAGGACACCCTTGACGTGCTCAAAGTACGCCTTCGTGCGCTCCAGCGACCAAGTGTCAGGCTTGCGGAGGGCAACAGCGTTGAAGTTCTGGTAGGTGTAGACGACCTCGGCACCTATCTTTTTGGCAGCCTTCAGTATTCGTTTGTTCGACTTCTCATAATATATTATAAGCGTGGAAGGACTCACGTCCTGCGGAGTTACGCAACTGTCGGCACGCTGGCAGCAACCGTAATGACTGCCACAGACCTGCGGACGCAATTTGTCAATTGTTACATGCTGAGCAAAAACCGGAGACATGCCGAAGGCAACGAATAATGACAATATCGCTATCTTTTCCCTTTTCAAATTCATTTTTTTTACTTTTTGTTTCATTTAGTGACAATACAAAAACTGTAAAGTTTAGTGATTATCAGTTAATAACGGACAATAAAAGATTTTTTTTATTACCTTTGCACCACAAATTGCGGCATATATTGCATTAAAAGCGAATAAAGATGAAGTTCAGGAGTCTTATTTTAGGAATTATAATGATAGCAAGTTCTTTGCAGGCAAATGCTCAAAATATGTTCAACGAAGTTGAATACAGTCCGAAACATACTGTATTCAAACTCAATTCTCCAAAGCGTCCGAAGCTGTACCTGTACAAATCGGGACAGGGCGACACTCGTTACAAGACATACAAGATGGACCCTGCCGGCAAGGATGTGTGGACGAAGACCGTGAGGGGCAACCTCAAGGGCAAGTTCTACACCTTCGACATCGGCAAGGGGGAAACTCCGGGAGTCTTTGCGAAGGCTGTCGGACGCAACGGAAAGCGCGGCGCCGTCATCGATTTGAAAGATACGAACCCCGTAGGATGGGAGACTGACACGCGTGTACCTACCAAGTCGCCTGCCGACCTTATGATTTATGAGCTTCACTACCGCGATTTCTCGATGGACAACAGTTCGCGACTGGTCAACAAAGGTAAGTTTCTGTGCCTGACGGAGAAGCGTGCCATCGAACATCTGAAAGAACTTGGTGTCAATGCGGTGCACGTTCTGCCATCGTTCGACTTCGCTTCTGTCAACGAGAACCGCCTCGAGGAGCCGCAATACAATTGGGGCTACGACCCGCTGAACTACAACGTGCCGGAGGGAAGCTACAGTTACGACCCGTCGGTGCCCACAAGACGCATCTTCGAGTTTAAGACTATGATTGAGAAACTGCACGAGAACGGTATCCGTGTCATAATGGATGTCGTCTACAATCATACCTTCGACTTGAAAAACAGTAACTTTGAGCGTACATTCCCCGGCGCTTTCTATCGCTATACGGCAGATGGCAAGCCCAGCAACGGCTCCGGCTGCGGCAATGAGACTGCATCGGAGAAACCGCTTATGCGTGAGTTCATGATTGAAAGCATGGCTTACTGGGCACAGGAGTACCACATCGATGGTTTCCGTGTCGACCTTATGGGTGTTCACGACATTGAGACGATGAACCTGATACGCAAGCGCCTCAACGAGATTGACCCTCAAATATTCGTTTATGGGGAAGGTTGGAGTGCCGGACAGTGCGCGCTGCCGACCGAGCAGCTTGCCGTCAAGGCGAACATAAAGGAGATGCCGGGCATCGCAGCCTTCTCCGATGAAATTCGCGATGCACTCCGCGGTCCGTTCTCCGACGACCATAAGGGTGCGTTCCTTGCGGGTATTCCAGGCTCGGAGGAAAGCATCAAGGCTGGCATTGCGGGTATGATAGCACATCCGCAGGTAGATTATTCGAAGGTGAACTATACGAAGGGGCCGTGGGCAGACGAGCCGACGCAGATGATTAGCTACGTGAGTTGCCACGACGACATGTGTCTCGTGGACAGACTTCGTACCGAGCTGCCCGGCATAAGTACAGACGAGCTGATACGGTTGGACAAGATTGCGCAGACGGTGGTATTCCTTTCGCAGGGCGTTCCGTTCATGCTCAGCGGCGAGGAGGCTCTCCGCACGAAGCAGGGCGTGCACAATTCATTCAACTCATCGGACAAAATCAACGCCATAAACTGGTCGAACCTGTACAAATATCCTGATGTTTTCAAGTTCTATTCTGAGCTTCTGCACTTCCGCGCGGAGCATCCGGCATTCCGTATGGGTAATGCCGATGAGGTAAGAAAGCATCTGGAGTTCCTTCCTTCGGAAGACTGTATGGTAACATTCATGCTCAAGGACCATGCCGGCGGCGACAATTGGAACAATATTTTAGTCTGCATCAACGCCAGCGAGAAGGACCAGGTGGTTGAAATTCCACAGGGAACGTGGTACAAGGTGGGCAGTATGGAAGGCTTCGACTCCAACCGCCAGGACGTTCTCGAGGGTCATCTGCTGCGCATGGACGGACGTTCAATACGCGTGCTGCACGACTAACAGCACTCTGTTCGCGTCATTTTAATACAGCAAAACCAATCCGGCGATTGCGGCATAACATATCATTTTGATTGGATTAACCTTCAACCACATCGTACCGGCGAAGGTTGCGGCAAAGAGAAAGACACTAACAATGAATTGCCACATGTTAATGTCGGGGGTGGAGAAGTTGTCTCCGTTGCAAAGCAACAGTGTTGCTGCTGCCAAAAGACCTACGACGGCTGGTCGTAAGCCTGAGAATATCGATTTAACGACGGGTGTATCCATGTACTTCATGAACATTTTGCTGATAAGAATCATAAGTATCAGCGACGGAAGTACAAGCGCAAAGGTTGACGAAGCACTGCCAAGGACTCCGAAAGCGTCAGCGGCAGCACCGGTATAGCCGGCCGCATGAGCAGCTTTCACTGTGGCTGTGTAACCGCAATAGGTAGCAGAGTTGATGCCAACGGGCCCCGGTGTCATCTGACTAATAGCCACAATATTCGTAAACTCTGCCGTTGTAAGCCAATGGTAATGCACAACGGTTTCGGTTTGGATAAGCGACAGCATTCCGTAACCGCCTCCGAAACCGAACAGTCCTATAAGAAAGAATGTATAAAAGAGTTGTAAGAATATCATGCCTTTACAATTTTACCATATAGATAGCCTCCCAAACCGGCTGCAATTATAATCCAAATAGGGTTCACTCCGCAAAGCCAGATAAGCAAAGCGGACACTATCGGTATCCATGCATTGCGTAAGTTGATACCCGTCCGACGCGCCATGTTGAACGTAGGAACAGCTATCAGGGCTACAACAGCAGGACGTATGCCGCGGAACATTGCTGCAATCCACGGTATATCGATAAATCTGTGGAAGAACATGGCTATTATCAGGATTATCAAAAACGACGGAAGGCATGTGCCGAGACAAGTTACTATTGCGCCTTTGGTCTTCCGCAGCTTGTAGCCGATGAAGATACTGATGTTCGCCGCAAACACTCCGGGACACGTTTGTGCCACGGCTATGAGGTCGGTGAACGTCATAGCGTCAATCCATTTGTTCTTTTTGACCACCTCGCTTTCGATAATCGGTATCATTGCATAGCCACCGCCAAGGGTGAATGCGCCGATTTTGAAGAAAGTAAGGAAAAGCCTCCCCAAGCCCCTCCGAATGGAGGGGTTGTCCTTTTCATGCTGTGAAGTAATGATATTCTTGTCGTTCTCTGTATTTACTTGATTACTTTTCAAAGCCTTCTATTTGATTTTTATTCACATAAATGTTTTACTTTCAAGTACAATAGCCAAAATCTAAGATAGCAATATGGCTCAAACAGGCTTTCGGTATTTAACAACCCCTCCTTTCGGAGGGGCTTGGGGGAGGCTTCAAAATTTTTATCTCTGCGTCTGCTCAATCCACTTACGGGCATTGACGAACGCCTCAATCCAAGGTGTAACCTCGTCGTTGCGGCGGTCCTCAGGGTACCATGCCTGCTGCCAAGGGAAGATAGCGCGTTCCAGGTGAGGCATCATAGCAAGGTGACGACCGTCATCCGAGCATATACCGGCTACGTTATAATCGGAGCCATTAGGGTTACCAGGATACTCAGCGTAGTTGTATTTAGCTACAATATTATAATGATCCTCAGGCTCCGGCAGATAGAAGCGGCCCTCGCCGTGTGCTACCCAGAGTCCAAGTTTGTCCCCGCTGAGTGACCCGAACATAACGCTGTTGTTCCGCGGAATAGTAACGCCGAGGAAAGACGACTCAAACTTGCGGCTCACATTGTGTGTCAGGTGTGCGCGATGCTTGTGATGAGGATTGATAAGGTTCAGCTCCACCATCAACTGGCAACCGTTACAGATGCCAAGACTCAATGTATCCTCACGGCTATAGAACTTTTCGAGGGCTTCCTTTGCCTTCGGATTATAGAGGAAAGCACCTGCCCAGCCCTTTGCGGAGCCAAGTACGTCGGAGTTGGAGAAGCCACCGCAGAATACTATCATGTTGATATCCTCAAGTGTCTCACGTCCGCTGATGAGGTCGGTCATCATCACATCCTTCACGTCGAAGCCCGCAAGATAAAGGCTATAAGCCATTTCACGCTCACCGTTGGTTCCCTTCTCACGGATGATGGCAGCCTTTATGCCAGTCGGCTTGCGACGGTCGGCACTGATGCCGTAGCTCTTCAGAGTTCCGCGGAATGTAGAATGGAACTTCATTTCGAGAGGTTGCTTCTTGTAGTTGAGGAAGCGCTTGCGTGCCATTCCGTTCATACTCTGCTTCTGATCGAGAAGATATGAGGTCTTATACCATACGTCGCGCAGTGCGTTTATATCGAAAGTGTACTCTTCTTCGCCGTTCTTGACATTTATCTCACGGCTGTTCGGAACAGGATAGCCAATCTTTGCGTACCCAATACCTTCATCCTCGAGGAACTTCTTAAGCTCTGCCTTGTGCTCATCGCTTACCTGAATGACGACGCCAGGGTTCTCTGCGAACAGCGTCTTTACTATATCGTCACTCTGAAGGTCATGAAGGTTGATGTTGAGACCACCCTTCACGTTAGCGAAACACATTTCGAGGAGAGTCGTTATAAGTCCGCCGGCTGATATATCGTGACCTGCCATAATCCAACCGCGGTTGACAAGCTCCTGAATTGCATTGAAACAGCTGACGAAATAGTCAGGATTCTTAACCGTCGGAACGTCATCGCCGACTCGGTTGAGGCTCTGAGCGAATGCAGAACCGCCGAGACGCTGCTCGTCGAAGCTGAAATCGATATGGTAAAGGCTAGAGTTCTTGTCGTTGACGACGACCGGAGAAACTACTTTACGTACGTCGCTGACCTCGCCACCTGATGTTACGATGACAGTTCCCGGAGAAATTATCTTCTCACCGTTAGGATACTGCTGGCTCAAAGACAGCGAATCCTTACCGGTCGGGACGTTAACGCCAATTTCACAGCAGAAGTCGGACAGTGCCTTTACAGCTGCATAGAGACGGGCATCCTCACCTTTCTGACTGCGGCACGGCCACATCCAGTTGGCTGAAAGCGAAAGACTCTTCATTCCGTCGGCAAGTGGAGCCCACACGATGTTGGTCAATGACTCGGCAACCGACAGCACGGAGCCTGCCTGAGGATTAGCAAGTCCAGCCTGAGGAGCATGTCCCAGTGCCGTTGCTATACCTGTATGGCCACGGTAGTCGAGTGCTACGACACCACAGTCGCTGAGCGGCAGCTGTATCTGACCTTGGCATTGCTGACGTGCGACCTTACCCGTGACGGAGCGGTCGACCTTGTTAGTCAACCAATCCTTACAAGCGACAGCCTCGAGTTGCAGTACATTGTTAAGATATTCTTGTACCTTCTTAGGGTCGTATTCTACATTCTTGTAATGGCGCTCGACAGTTTCGTCCTTCATAACGGTCTTCGGTGTGTGACCGAACATCTGCGCTACGTCGAGGTCGAACGGTTTCTTGCCATCTCCCTGTACAAAAGAGAAGTGGGCATCGCCGGTCGTTTCGCCAACAACATACATCGGAGCACGCTCGCGGGCTGCAATCTTCTCCACACGCTCGAGATGCTTCTCGTCGATGAGCAAGCCCATGCGTTCCTGCGATTCGTTGGCGATAATCTCTTTAGCACTCAACGTCTTGTCACCGATGGGCAGTTTCGTCATGTCGATTTCACCACCGCATTCACCCACAAGCTCACTCAAACAGTTCAAGTGACCTGCCGAACCATGGTCGTGGATAGACACAACCGGATTGTTATCTTCCTCCGTCAAGGCGCGAACAAGGTTGTAAGCACGCTTCTGCATCTCAGGGTTTGCACGCTGAACGGCATTCAATTCGATACCATTGCTGTAACGTCCGGTATCAACAGAGGATACCGAACCGCCACCAAGACCAATACGATAGTTGTCGCCACCTACAACGACGACCTTGTTGCCCTTCTGCGGTTCCTTCTTCAAACAGTCGCGCTTCGTTCCGTAACCGACGCCACCGGCAAGCATGATGACCTTGTCGTAGGCGTATTTCTCTCCGTTCTCCTGATGTTCGAAAGTAAGAAGCGAACCCGTAATGAGCGGTTGTCCGAACTTATTTCCGAAGTCACTGGCACCGTTACTAGCCTTTATGAGAATCTGTTCCGGCGTCTGATAGAGCCATTGGCGCACCGGCAGAATGTCCTCCCATGGGCGACCGCCATCGAGGCGAGGATATGCTGTCATGTAAACGGCCGTACCTGCGATAGGCCAAGAGCCCGTTCCGCCACCCATACGGTCACGGATTTCACCTCCGGTACCAGTTGCAGCACCGTTGAACGGCTCCACCGTTGTCGGGAAGTTATGTGTCTCAGCTTTCAACGAGATAACGCTCTCGATGTCCTTAACGCGGAAATAGTCCGAAGTAGTTTGGTCGGCAGGGGCGAATTGCTCGATAACAGGACCCTGCGCGAACGCAACATTGTCGGCATAAGCAGACAATATCTTATTAGGATGCTCACGAGTCGTCTTCTTGATGAGATTAAACAGAGACGACTCCATTTCCTTTCCGTCGATGATAAACTTACCTCCGAATATCTTATGACGGCAATGTTCGGAGTTGATTTGCGCAAAACCGAATATCTCCGAGTCCGTTAGCGGGCGTCCGTTCTCCTTTTCTATCTTGTGGAGGTAGGCGATTTCGTCCTCAGAGAGCGCCAGACCCTCTTCTTCGTTGTACTTTTCGATGTCGTCGACATGCTTAATAGGCTCCGGTTCGTGGTCTACCGTGAAGATTTTCTGATCCAAACCGTCGTACATGCGTTGCAGCATAGGGTCGTAGCCGGCATCCTTACTGTCCACGGGGAAGTACTCCTCAATACGGGCAATTCCCTTCATTCCCATGTTCTGGGTTATCTCCACGGCATTGGTACTCCACGGCGTAATCATCTCGCGGCGTGGTCCGACGTAGTAGCCCTTTAGCGTTTCGTCGGTAAGACATGTTGCATCGCCATAGAGCCAGCACAGTTCACTGACCTCGGCGTCCGACAACTTGTGGTCAACCTCAGTGGCAATGATGCTCTTTGACTGAGTTTTGAAGAAAAGAATCATAACGTTTTATTTTAAATAGGTGTATATTCCGATACAAAGGTAATGCAAACTGAACACAAGACAAAATAAAAAACAAATTTTATTTTTTCACATTGTATAGTTTTATAAAGTTGCAATTGCAAGTAACAAAAGCAAGAATGGTTCCGTATCAATTTTAACTATAAAATGTGGCAGTACAGATCTTTTTTCATAAATTTGCAAAGAAAACAATTTATTTTATGAATACAGAGATCTTAAAGCAGCAAATATGTTAACCCAAGAATTAACTGACAAGCATCCCGAAACGCCCTGGAAAATGGCAAGGGGTATGCGGAACTATATTGTCCATGAGTATTTCCAAATTGACGGCGCTGTAGTTTGGGATGTCGTTGTAAACGATCTACCATAGCTACGCAGCCAAATCGTTGACGATATAGCCAATACCGACTGGACCGAATGGGATAAAGAATAAACGAAACATCCGTGAAATCCGTTTAATTTGATGTGGAAAAGAATTCGACATCAGATGCGACGGGTTTCACGGATGTGCTATTTAAGAAGCCTTACCGGCTGTTACTTCTCATCAGGAGCCTTGTCGATGAGGTCAAGGAACTGGTCGAGCTTCGGCGTAATGATAATCTGCGTGCGGCGGTTGCGCTGCTTGCCGACCTCAGTATCATTGCTTGCAATCGGGTTATACTCACCACGGCCACCTGCCGTCATGCGCTTCGGGTCAACACCGAAGTTATCCTGCAAGTACTGAACGATGCTCGATGCACGCAGAGCAGACAAGTCCCAGTTGTTGCGGATATTCTTCATCGACGGTGCGCTCTGGCTTACAGGAACATTGTCGGTATTTCCTTCCACGAGAACCTCATAGTCCTTGTAGTCGTTTATAATCTTGGCAATCTTCGACAGAGTCTCCTTTGCGCGGTCGTTGACCTTGTATGAAGCCGACTCGAACAGCATATTGTCGGCCAGCGAGATGTAAACGACACCCTTCAGGACCTGAACGTTGACCTCCTTCATCTCGTCATTCGACAGCGAACGTGTCAGTTTGTTTGTCAGCGCTAAGTTCAGCGAATCGCTCTTGCTCTTAACCTCAACGAGATGGCGTATGTACTGGTTCGACTCATTTATCTGGTCGACAAGCTTCTCGATGTTAACGTTGCTCGAGCCGGCATTCGTCAGACTCTTGTCGAGGCTCGACTGCAAAGCATCAGCATGACTCTTGGCTGCCGCCAACTGCTCCTCGAGGCTCTTGATGCGCTCGTTGTTGGCGGCAATCGTTTCCTTTGCGCTCTGGAACTCAGTCGTCAGTTTCTGATTACTCTCCTGGCATGCCTGCAGTTCTTTCTTGCCTGCGCAGCCCGACAGTACGAGTGCTGCGGCCATCAGGACTACTGCTAATTGTTTTTTCTTCATCTTTAAATTTCGTTTTCCTGCACATTCAGTGCAGAGGTTTGTTATTGTTCCGGTCTTACCGGATTTAGTTTGATTTGCAAAGTTAATGGAAAGAGAACACAATTCAAAATAATTTTCAATGTTTTATAATATCTTTTTTGCGTTCCTTTTCTTCCACTTTTCAACTAATATGACTGTTTTAAGTATCAAATGTAGATTTTGTTTATACTTTTTTAACTAATAATAAAAACGGCAAACACGCCTGTTTGCGGGCACAAAGATGCACAATATATAATAATTCACAAAAAATTCAGGCATTAAAGTATTCTAATCTGTTTCGTTAGGCTGTATAAAAGACTTTCTATAAATTTGCAGACAGAAATAGATCCTATCCTTTTTAAAGGATTGTAATACCTTCGGAAAAAGTTTTTGTAGATTGTAGTAGATTTGTGAACGGTAATATTATTTATATTCCGTTAGGCGGAATTTGACTGTGAAGCCAAGTTCCGCTTGTTTTTTAGAAAACATTTTGTATATTTGCAACCTGATAGATGGACAAGAAAAAGATACTAATAGCCGACGACGAGGAGAACATCCTCGACTTCGTAAACCGCGGATTAAGCGACTTCGGATACGACGTTACCACTGCCAGCAACGGTAACGACGCATGGAAGCTATTCGCCGAAGGCAACCCCTTCGACCTTATCATCCTTGACATACGCATGCCCGGAATGACGGGTCTCGACCTTTGCCGGCGTTTCCGCGAGCGGTTCGGTTTCACCACACCTATACTCATGCTCACGGCACTCACCACCACCGACGACATCGTCTACGGACTGCATGCCGGGGCTGATGACTACATCGTCAAGCCGTTCAAGTTCATGGAGCTCATAGCACGCGTCGAAGCCAACCTCCGCCGTGCCGACATACTCAAAGACAAGAAGGCCCTGACCTGCGGCGACCTCCGTCTCGACTCCCATACCCACAAAGCCTGCCGCGGCGACATATCGGCGGACCTGAGCCAGAAGGAGTACCGTCTGCTCGAATACTTCATTCTGCATCAGGGCGAGATACTTTCCCGCCGCCAATTATTAAAAGATGTATGGGACAAAGACTTCGACACGGCTACCAATATAGTAGATGTGTACGTCCGCTATCTGCGAAACAAGATTGACGACCCATTCTCCGACAAACTCATACACACCATTGTCGGAAAGGGTTACTGCATGAAGGCTTTCGAAAAATGAAGACCGGACAGAAAATATCACTCATGTACAGTACCATAACCATACTCATCGTGATTATGGTCGGTGGTATTTTCTTCTTCTACAGTTCCACATACGCAATAAATCTATACTATAAATACCTGGAGGAGAAAGCCCATATCATAGCCGTAGAGAAATTCGACAAGGACGAGCTCGACCCTGTCCGCTACCAGAACGTGCAGCGCCGCCGCCGGAGCTCTATCCCGACGTCACGCGAGGCATTCATTTCTGCAAAGGACTCTGCAAAGGCCAACGCACAGCTTCGCAAGTTCATGTCGGACAAGGAAATAGAGAAGCTGAGGAAAAACGAAGTCGTCGACTTCCGGAACGGCAAGGAATATGGCGCCGCCATCGTCTACAACGACAACACCGGAGTGTATGTTGTCGTTGCAACGAGCACCAATCCTTACAGTGAAGAGCTTTGGAACACCATGTTCTGGGCTGTTCTGTGGGTCATCGTCATAGCCATTGTCATACTGGTCATCATCAGCCGCATCTACGCCATTCGTGTTGTCGACCGCATCGACGAGGACTACCAGACCGAGAAGATGTTCGTCAACAACGCGTCACACGAAATCAACAACCCGCTGACGGCCATCCAGGGCGAATGCGAGATAGCTCTTATGAAGGACCGCGATGCCGCTTACTACCGCAACTCCCTTCAGCGCATAGGCAAGGAGACCGACCGAATCATCCGTATCATGGCAAACCTCCTCACCTTCTCCCACGTCCGCGCCAACGAAATCAATCCCGGAGACCTCGACTATGTGAAAATTTCAATTGCCCTTGAGCAGTTCCGCGATGAGGACACCAAGATAACCATCAATCACGACTTCATAGTTCGCGGTCGTCCGGACCTACTTGGCATCGCATTGAGGAACATTATAAGCAACGCCCGCAAGTATTCCAACGACGGTAAGGCAATTGTTGTAGCCGACCGCAACACCGTTACAGTTTCCGACAAGGGCATCGGCATTTCCAAAAACGACATACGCCATATCTTTGAACCGTTCTATCGTGGCGAAAACGTTGCCGGCGTGAGCGGTCACGGCATCGGTCTGTCTCTGGCAAAGGCTATCTTCGAGCGCGCAGGTGTAAAGGTCAGCGTCTCTTCTACAGACGACGGCCTCACAACCTTCACCATGAAGTTTCCCAAAGTACATTAATCTTATCGGGTAATCACGCAATTCATTTCATTCCCCCTACCCTCTCAAAACCTGGGAGATGACCTTCTGAAATGCCAAAGTTAACGAACGGGAATGCGGAAGGTCAGATTTCAGATTGGCTTTTAACTTATTTTTCTCCACAAAAGGTCACAAGCCACATCATGAAATCATAAGAATTCATCGCATTCAAAGAAGCCATTGGCAGCTAAATCGACGTTTATATCTTTGCTATTCGGGAAGTTTTGCGTAACTTTGTGGCGCATAGCGGACGACGGAAAGGAGCCGCCAACGAAGCAACAGACTAACGATGAAGATATTTTGTTTATATGGCAACTATGCCGGACACAATAAAACGGAGCAAAATGCGTTAAAAAAAGAAGGAGCGCCAGTCGTGTTCTGCAAGCCCGATACGGCGCTGACCAAGAGCGGGAAACCGTTCTTCGCCCCCGACGACCTCGGCAGGATTGACTACGGAGTGGAGCTTGCAGTACGTATAAACCGTCTCGGCAAGAGCATTCCCGTACGCTTTGCCCATCGCTATTGGGACGCAGTGACGGTCGGAATAGGCTTCCGTGCAGTCGAATTGCAAGGGCGGCTTCGCAAGAAAGGTCTGCCGTGGGAGATGAGCACATGCTTCGACGGCTCGGCGGTCATAGGCGAATGGATTCCAAAGGACAAGTTGCCGGAGGCCAACAGGCTCAGTTTCCATCTCGATGTCAACGGAACGACGGTGCAGACGGGGCTCGCTGCGGAGATGGCAACATCCATCGACGAGGCTATAAGCTACATAAGCCGCTGGATGACGGTGCGCACCGGCGACATACTTTTCACCGGTTGCCCTGAAAGCAGACGCGACGTAAATATCGAAGACTTGATGGAAGGCTTCATAGGAGAGAAGAAAGTCATGGAGTGTAAGTGTAAATAACAAAGCCTCCCCCAGCCCCTCCGAAGGAGGGGAGAAGGAAAAGTGACTTGTGGATGTGGACTATTGTAATGCGTTAGGCTTTATGCCATTACTTAGCAGGCTATAGACGAGCCACTTTTTGTCATTCTGTCATTATGGCTGAAAGCAGAAAGCATTCTGGCAAAGGAAAGGAACGAAAGATGAAAGGAAATAAGATATTTAACGGATGGTGGCGCTGCATGCTTGCCACGGTGGCTTGTATCCTTGCTGCCGGAGCGTTGCACGCACAGACACAAAGGTTCTTCAACCTCACTGTTGACGACGTAACGATAGACTCCCTTTTACCGGAGTTCACATATTCGATACCGTTGGGACGCAACTACAACGACTCAACGTACACGCTGAGCATGCGTTATCCCGAGTTCATCGATATGAGCGACGGGGATATTCGGCTGTACAACAAAGTCAGTGGAAAGCCATTGCCGACGCTGCCGGACGTTCATCAGCAAATCGTTGTCGACAGAAAGAACGGCAGTCTTGAGTTTTCGCTCATCCCGATAGTAGAGCGTGGTGGCAAGAAGATGTTCCTCGTCAGTTTCATGATGGAGTTGAAAGCTGCGCCAAAGCATTCAGCGAAAAGTGGAAAGCCTGCGCTGCTTCGTGCCCAGGCTGCCGGAACACTTGCCGACGACGCATCACCGGCTTCACGCTATGCCGCCCACAGCAAGATGGCGAGCGGCAAATGGGTCAAGATAAGCGTACCGGAGGATGGCGTCTATCAGCTCACCAGCAATCTCATTCGCAGTTGCGGCTTCTCCGATGTATCAAAAGTCAGAATATTCGGCTATGGCGGTCATCTCATCAACGAAGAACTCAACGGTGCCGACTTAAAAGCCGAGGACGACTTACCGGAAGTCCCCACCGTCACCATCAACGGTCGCCGTCTCTTCTACGGTCGTGGTCCCGTCAGCTGGTCGTCGCCAACGGCAACCATGCGGACCCGCAACCCCTACTCCACCTATGGTTGTTACTTCCTCTGCGACATAGATGGCGACCCACTGCAGATTGACAGTGCCGAATTCATCGACACACAGTACCTCCGCGCTAACGATTATCACAATCTCCACGAGGTCGACAACTATTCGTGGTATCATGGCGGCCGCAATCTCTTCGAGAACGACCCGATAAACGCCGGAAGCCATCGTGCGTACACATTCACGAAGCCTGCCGACGCAACGAGTGCCGTAATGAACATCAACGTTACCGCCGAAGTATCGTCAACATTCTCTGTCACCGTCAACGGGAAGCCTTTGCAGGAGTCAACGGCGTCATACAACATCGTCAACAGTGGTGATGCGGCAGCACAGACTACAATTATCCAGCGTGTCGACAGCCTTATGCCGACCGATTCTGTCGTCGTCACGTGCCTCAGCGGTGGTCCGCTGCGTCTCGACTATATAAGTTTCACTTACGATAAGCCGCGTGCCATCCCGAATCTATCGACCGCTACGTTCCCTGCACCTCGCTATGTGTATGGCGTAACGAACCAGGACCACCACGCAGACAAGAACGCCGACATGGTAATCATTATCCCGACGAGTCAGAAGCTGCTTGCACAGGCACAGCGCCTTGCTACCTTCCACGAGCAACAGGACAGTCTGACGGTGAACATCGTGCCAGCCGACGAGTTGTACAATGAGTTCTCAAGCGGTACGCCTGATGCGAGTGCATATCGCCGTTACCTAAAGATGATGTACGACCGTGCAACAACCGAAGCCGAGATGCCCAAGCACCTGCTTCTCTTTGGTGACTGCCTGTGGGACAACCGCATGCTGACGAGCGACGCCAGCACACTCGATGCCGACGACTATCTGCTTTGCTATGAGAGCGACAACTCCTTCAGCCACACCCGTTGCTATGTCGACGACGGATGGTTCACTCTCCTCGACGACGGTGAGGGTGGCAGCAACACCAGCATTCAGACACGAGACAAAGAGGACATGGGCGTTGGCCGATTCCCGGTGACCACCGATGCCGACGCGAAAGTCATGGTCGACAAGGTCATCAACTACAAGACGAACCGCAATGCGGGCGGCTGGGAGAATACGATTATGTTCCTTGGCGACGATGGTAACTCACGTGCCGACGGCAATATCCATATGACCGACGTGAACCGCGCTGCCGAACAGACTATCAACAGCCACCCGGGATACCTCGTCAAGAAAGTAATGTGGGATGCATACACGCGCCAGTCGTCGTCGACAGGTTATTCATACCCAGAGGTTACATCTATAATAAAGAAACAACAGGCTGAGGGCGCGCTCATATTCGACTATGCCGGACACGGTGCCGAGCGCATGCTGTCGCACGAGGGAGTGCTCGTCATCTCCGACTTCGAGAACTTCACCAATCAGAACCTGCCTCTGTGGATTACTGCAAGTTGTGACATCATGCCGTTCGACGGTACCGATGCCACCATCGGCGAGACCGCAGTACTCAACCCGAACGGTGGCGCGGTGGCTTTCTATGGCACTACCCGTACCGTTTACGCTCAGGACAACACTCCGCTTAACATGGCATTCATGAGCTATGTGCTGCAACTGGAGAACGGGAAGCCTATCACTCTCGGCGAGGCACAGCGTCTGACGAAGAACCTTATGATATCCGGCCAGCAGGATTTGACGCAGAACAAGCTGCAATACTCTCTCCTAGGCGACCCGGCAATGTCGCTTAATCTGCCGACACAGACCGTCGTCGTCGACTCCATCAACGGCATCAGCACGTCGTCAAGCAACCAGCCGGTACTCCGTGCAGGCTCCGTCTGCCGCGTGAAGGGCCACGTTGTCAAAAACGGATATGTCGATACAGGCTTCAACGGACTGCTTTCGGCTACGGTTCGCGACACCCGTGAGATCATCGTCTGCAAGCAGAACGCCTACGCAGCGACAGAGGCTCCGGCGTTCGAGTTCTACGACCGCACGAAGACTCTGTACTCCGGCAACGACAGTGTTCGCTCCGGCATATTTGACTTCACCTTTGCCGTGCCTCGCGACATCAACTATGCGGAGGGCAGCGGACAGATAACGCTCTATGCAGTCAACAATGAGCGCACGGTAACGGCCAACGGTTCGTCGGAGGACTTCTACATCAACGGTTCCGACAGTGTAGCCAACGACTCAATAGGACCGTCCATCTACTGTTATCTTAACACGCCGTCGTTCGTCAACGGAGGCAATGTGAACAGCACACCGTACTTCGTTGCCAACGTCACCGACCGTAACGGAATCAACGCTTCGGGCGCCGGCATCGGCCACGACTTGCAGCTTATCATCGACGGACAGATGGAACGGACGTACAATCTGAACAGTAACTTCACGTTCGACTTCGGCAGCTACACCTCAGGCTCTACCCATTACAGCATTCCGGAACTGTCAGAAGGTCCGCATAAACTGCAATTCCGCGCATGGGACATCCTCAACAACTCGTCGACGGCAACGCTCAACTTCAACGTTGTCAACGGTCTGAGTCCTGATATAAGCAACATCAGCGTGACTAACAACCCGGCTTCGACATCTACTACATTCATTGTGACTCACAATTTCGCCGGTGCCAACGTCGATGTCATTATCGATGTGTTCGACATGAGCGGCCGTCTGCTCTGGCAGCACACCACAACGGGAGTGTCGACGGGCAACGCTTTCACTGTCGACTGGAACCTGACGCTCGACGACGGACAACGTCTTCAGACGGGAGTGTACCTCTACAGAGTTCGACTAGGTAGCAACGGAAGTAAGAAAGCCTCGAAAGCTAAGAAACTTATCGTCATAAACAATAATTAGCGCAACCGTGCGTTAATTATTTGATTAATGGATAATAGTAACAGAAAGATTTCATGAATAAAATACTTTTGAAAGCGACGGGCATGGCAATGCTTGTCTTATCCGTTGCAACGGCATCGGCGCAGGACAAGCGTGACATGTTCAATCCGGTGAAGGCATCAGTGACTTCGCAGACCATAGCACCTGATGCGCGTGCCGGCGGTATGGGTGACGTAGGCGCAGCAACCGACCCTGATGTCAACTCACAGTACTGGAACCCGTCGAAGTATCCGTTTGCGATAAGCCGTGCGGGCGTATCTCTCAACTACACACCTTGGCTTCGCCAACTCGTCAACGATATGGACCTCGCTTATCTGGCAGGCTATTATCGCATAGGCGACTACAGTGCAGTGAGCGGTTCGGTGCGTTACTTCTCGCTGGGTGAAGTCCAGACGAGCTCATCGCAGGACGGAACGAACGATATGACTATCAATCCGTACGAGATGTCAATAGATGTCGGTTACTCGCTGATGCTGAGTGAGCACTTCTCGCTTGGTGCGGCAGTACGCTGGATATACTCTGACTTGAAGTACGACTACACCGAAGACACGTCTCCCGGTTCTGCCTTCGCTGCCGATATTTCGTGCTACTATCAGAACTACTTCAACATGGGAAGCCGCGAATGCCAGCTCGGACTCGGTCTCAACATTTCTAATATAGGTTCGAAGATATCCTTCGGAGGTGACGATAACAGCGAATTCATTCCGACAAACCTCCGTCTGGGAGCTGCCGTGATGATTCCTATCGACGAATTCAACCGTTTCACCATCGCTGCCGATGCCAACAAGCTGCTTGTTCCGACATATCCGCAGCAGAAAGAGGGCGAGAGTACCGAAGAGTATCAGGACCGTGTGCAGAAGGATTACTATGATGTATCGAGTATCTCGGGTATCTTCAAGAGTTTCAGCGATGCCCCGGGCGGCTTCAAGGAGGAAATGGAAGAAGTGCAGTGGAGTGTCGGTGCCGAGTACACCTACAACGACCGCTTCAGCGTCCGCGCAGGTTATCACCACGAGAGCGAGAACAAGGGTAACCGTAAATACTTCACTGTGGGTGCCGGTTTCAAGATGAACGTATTCTCACTCGATGCTGGTTACGTCATTGCAACTGCGAAGAGTAACCCGCTCGACCAGACTTTGCGTTTCACATTGTCGTTCGACATGGACGGCATCAAGGACTTGTTCCACAGCAGATGAAGCCTCATCCGGCTCCGACATCTAATAAACAAAAGGACATCCTATGAAAGCCAACAAAATTGTACGAAGCCGATTGCTGGTCGTAATGATAGTCGCAGTGGTTGTTTCACTGCTCCAGATTATCATTTACGGTGTACAACGCTCATACGATAGCGAGTCGTACCTGGTGGCATGGAACCGTTTCGGAGCCGGAATTCCAGACATTGACCGCACGCCTGTCTACCCTGCATTTCTTCAGATTTGCCGTTACGTAGCCGGAGAAAGCCACATGCAGCTGCTCGCAATAATCGTGCAGAATATTGTTTCGTGGGTTGCGATATGGTGTTTCTACCGCATTGCGGCACGGGTGACACGCTCCAAGAAGGCTACTTTCTGGTCTTCACTTGCCGTTGCCGTTATCCCGGCGTTCACAATGTGGCACAGTTACATACTGACGGAGTCTCTGTCGGTGTCGTTTTCCATATTCCTCTTTTATTGTCTTTTAAACATCTACAACAGGAAATCATGGTGGAGCGTAGCCGGGGCGTTCGTGTGGACGTTCTTACTATTGTTCCTCCGGCCAGCGTTCCTGTATCTTCTTCCGGTGCTTTTCGTAGCCTTCATCATCATGATATGGCAGAAGAAAGACGCTCGCAAGCAGGCTGTTGTTGGAATATTGGGACTCTTTATCATTGCCGGGACATTGGTTTCGTACATGAAAGCTTTTGAAAAGCAGTACGGTGTGTTCGCAATAACACGCGTGAGCACGTACAACAACTACTTCATAATGCGCCAGAACGGGACTCTCGACCCAGAGAAGACCGACAATATGAAGCTTCACGCTTTCCTTGAAAACAGCTATAAGAAATACGGACGTGGACCAAACACGGTCAACTTCGACGTTCTCGGACGTGAGACCAGCAATGTTGTAATTGATGATTTTGACCTTCCGTCAGTCACGAAACTTGAGAACGAGTCGCGGAAGGCACACATCGGGGATGAATTCATTGGTGTTCTGCGCCACACTTACAATGCCGGCAAGGAGCTGTTGTTGGACGCCGGAGGCAATAATCCTTTCGATATATTCAACGTTTCGCTAGGTTGGATATATCTCATTCTGCTGTTCTACATAATAGCTATATACGCAGACTATCGCAAGAAGGGCACGCTGAACTGGGCGAACTTTCTGATGCTGATGATGGGAGTAAGCAATATCATCGTTGCAGTTGTAGGAGCGATGACGGAATTCAGCCGTCTTGTGGTGCCGTCGAAGTTCATCTATCTTCTGATGCTTGCCCAACTATGCTGTATATTTGCCAATAAGCGCAGGGAGAATGCCATCAAGTAATCCTCATCGTACACATATTATATTATTATACGCGCTTGCTGTAGTAAGCTCCGTTGCAATGTTGGCTGACGCCGGTGGGGCAATCACGTCATACGACACGGCATCATACATTGATGCTTGGGAGCGTTTCGAAGCAGGTTTCCCTGATGTCGACCGCACACCGGTGTATCCTGCGTTCCTTGCTTTCTGCCGGTTTGTTGCAGGAAAGGGACACATGCTGACACTGGCGGTTGTCTTGCAGAACGCAATATCGTGGATTTCACTGTGGTTTTTCTACAAAATAGCGATAAGGGCGACAGGCTCCGAGCGTGTGGCATTTTATCTTTCTGTCATCATAGCCATACTACCGGCATTCGCAATGTGGCACTGCCACGTGCTGACGGAGTCGCTTGCGGTGTCCGGTTCTATTTTCTTCGTCTACAGTTTCTTGTCTTTCTATGACGGGAAGCCACTCTGGCATGCCCTCGGAGTTTTCTTTTGGCTGATGTTTCTTATATTCCTTAGACCTGCATTCATTTATTTGCTGCCGGTGACAGGCGTTGCCTTGCTGCTTATGGCATGGCAAAAGAAACAGCTTTGGCGGCGCACGGCTTTGGGATTGGGCGCTGTTATAGTGACGACCGCTGCTGTTCTGATGTACATGGTGGCTTACAAGCAGCACTATGGGGTATTTGCTGTTTCGAAAGTAAGCCTCTACAACAACTTCTTCAACATGCGGAAGGACGGTTTACTCGAACCTGCGAAAACGGATAATGTCGAATTGAGAAATTACATCGAGCAGAGTTACAAGGAGAAAGGACGCGGTCCTAATAAGCTGACGTACGCCGATTTGTTCATGGAAACAAACTACGTGGTTCTTGAACATTGGGATATGCCGACTGTAACGAAGCTGGTGGACGGCTCACGGGGTGAGAATCCGAAGGCTGAACTTATAAGCATTGCACGGCGAATGAATCTTTCGGCTCACGAGAATCTTCTCGATACGCTGTATGTTTCACCCAAAACACCGTTCGATATGCTGAATATGAAGGTCGGATGGGTGTATCTTCTGCTGACGGTTTACTTCAGTGCGCTGTGCATTTCCATCCGTAGGACAAAGCAGACAGACTGGTGCTGCGCCATGTTTCTTATGATGGGAGCAAGCAATCTGATAGTTGCCGTACTGGGGTCAATGGCAGAATACGGTCGACTTATAGTCCCTTCCAAATTCATTTACCTGCTTATGCTGGCACAATTACTATTTGGAAGAGTTGGGAATATGAAGGAATTGGAACAGCAAGACAGAATAAAAGTTTAACGTATTTGCCTTTTCAAGGCAATTGAAAATAATTCAACGATATGGAAGAAAAAAGAAATAACAATGCATTTACAGTTCCGTTCCGTGTTGGAATGGGCTATGATGTTCACAAACTTGTGGAAGGTCGCAAACTGATACTTGGCGGAATAGAGATTGAAAACGACAAGGGACTGCTCGGACACAGCGACGCCGACGTGCTGATACATGCCATCTGCGATGCTCTTCTTGGTGCGGCGAACATGCGCGACATCGGTTATCACTTCCCCGATACGTCCGAGGCGACGCTCAACATGGACTCGAAAATTATCCTAAGGAAAACTGTGGAACTTATAAAGACTAAAGGCTACGGTGTAGGAAACATCGATGCAACAGTGTGCGCAGAACGTCCGAAGCTCAATCCGCATATCCCCGACATGCAGAAATGTCTCGCCAAAGTGATTGATTGTGACCCAGATACGGTTTCAATAAAGGCTACCACCACCGAGAAACTTGGCTTCACCGGTAGGCAGGAAGGCATTTCAGCCTATGCCGTAGCGCTTATATATAAGCTGTAATGGATAATTCAGCAGATAGAAAGGCGCTTGATTAAGGTACAATAAAAAACCCTGCAACTCTCACGAGCCCCAGGGCCTAAGCCTATGTTTAACTAAAAATCCTTCAAAATCATATGTTAACCTCACGGTTTCCATAGTCATCCATATACGATCCGTTAAACTTCTACCTTAAAATAAAATAACTAAAAACCTAAATCTATTACTACTAACCTAAACAATCTATTAACCTTTTGACGGTGCAAAGGTACAACTTATTTTTTCAATATGCAATAGATAAATGTGCTTTTTTACACTTTTTCGCTATTTTTTGATTTAGGTCAACGTACCAAGAGAGGAGAGACAGGCTGGGATAAGCGATAACAGGCGATGATAAGCGGTGATAAGTGGGAGTTGGAGGAAATAAAAAAAGGGGATTTGTTTTGTATTGTCTTGGGTTTATGTTACCTTTGTCAGATAAAAGAAACGACGATGAGAGTACTGATAGTGAACACCTCTGAAAAGACGGGCGGTGCCGCCGTGGCTTCCAACCGTCTGATGAACGCACTTAACAACAATGGAGTTAAGGCGCGGATGCTTGTCCGCGATAAGGAGACCGACGAGATAACAGTAGCTCCAGTGGGGCATTACTGGAAAGCGCAGTTTGCCTTTTTGTGGGAAAGACTATGCATTTTCTTTCACCTTCACTTACGTCGTGAGCACCTTTTCGAAATTGATATCGCCAACGCAGGTATCGATATAACTCGCACACGCTACTTCAAGGAGGCTGATATCATTCACTTGGCGTGGGTAAACCAAGGCATGCTGTCGCTGAAAGGTATCCGCAAGATACTCGATTCGGGCAAGCCTGTGGTATGGACGATGCACGATTTGTGGCCTGCAACAGCTATATGCCACTACTCACGTGGCTGCAACAGCTATCAGACGGCATGTCACGACTGTCGGTTGCTGCCAGGTGGAGGTGGAAAGAACGACCTGTCGGCAAAGGTTTGGCGCAAGAAGCATAAGATTATTCACAACAGTACAATCCACTTTGTTACTTGCAGCAAGTGGCTCCAACGCCAGGCAGTCAAGAGCGGACTGTTCCATCATCAGCAGGTAACTGCTATTCCGAATCCTATAAACACTCATATATTCGCCAAAGGGGACAAGAACGAAGCACGGCGGGCTCTCGGACTGCCCCTGAGAGAGAACATTATACTCTTCGTTTCGCAACGCGTCACCGACGAGCGGAAAGGTATGGCATACTTCGTCGATGCTCTCCGGCATCTTGTAGAGAAGCATCCCGATATCGCAAAGAACACTGTTGTCGCTATACTCGGTGGCCACAGTGAGGACATCGCTGCCGAACTGCCGCTAACGGCTTATCCGTTGGGATACGTTTCAGATGAGCATAAAATCGTAAATGTATACAACAGTGCTGATGTTTTCGTCCTTCCGTCGCTGGAAGACAATCTGCCGAACACCATAATGGAAGCGATGGCTTGCGGTGTGCCCTGTGTCGGCTTCGACGTTGGTGGCATTCCGGAAATGATTGACCATCTGACGACGGGCTATGTTGCAAAGTTCCGCGACTCGGACGACCTCGCTGATGGTATTGCATGGGCTCTTGACGACAGCAACCATGAGCGCTTGTCACATAATTCTGTAGCCAAAGTGGTGAAGAACTACTCAGAGCATGCCGTCGCAATGCAATATCTCGATGTGTATACCGATGCGCTGGCACAGAAAAGGTACAATATTTAACGAAGAGTTAAGAACGAAGCATGACTTTATTTCATGAAGATTACAATCATTACAATAACATATAATGCCGAGAAGGTATTGCGCCCTACCCTACAATCGGTAGAGCGGCAGACCCATAACGATGTCGAGCACTGGATTATAGACGGTGCTTCGAAGGATGAAACATTGAAGCTAGCGGAGGAATACAAGCGTCACGACGACGCAATTGAGAACGGTCACGAAGTGAAAATACTCTCAGAGCCCGACAATGGTATCTACTTCGCAATGAACAAGGGGCTGAAGCGTGCAACGGGCGATTACGTTCTATTTCTCAATGCCGGTGATACGCTTGCTTCAAACGACACCCTTGACGAAGTCTGCGCAAGCGTTGGCGATGGTGAAGAGCTACCTGCTGTGATATATGGCGATACCGATGTCGTCGATACTGAGTATCACTTCGAACATCATCGCAGGCTGAAACCGCCAAAGAAGCTTACCTGGCGGTCGTTCCGCTTTGGCATGCTGGTATGCCATCAGGCTTTCTACGCACGCAGGGACATTGCTCAACAGATACCTTACGATACACAATTCCGTCATTCGGCAGACGTCGACTGGTGCATAAAGGTGATGAAGGAAGGCGCACGGCGCGGACTTCCCAACCGCCGTGTGCATGCTGTCGTAGCCAATTTCCTCGACGGAGGCGATTCAACACAGAACCATAGAGAGTCGCTTCGTGAGCGCTTCCGTGTCATGTGCAGGCATTACGGGGTCGTAACGACTGTCGTTATGCATGTGTGGTTCGTGATTAGGAGTCTTTGATGGGAGGTTTTTAATGGAAGAGAAGAGGAGTTAAAGGGGAGTTAACTCCTTATAACTCCCCTTAAAATACCCTTCCTTTAACGCTCGAACGACTTGAAGGTTTTTAACGTACCGTCGCTCATTTGCTGACGGACGATGTTCAATCCGGGCTGAGGGACAGAGGACTTTACACCAGAGACAGAATAATAATACGTAGCGACAACGGTAGCACCGTTGTTGGCGATGTTGCTGATGCCCGTCGTTGGCTCCTGCTGTCCTGAATTGCCACGCGTAGCGAGAAGGTCGGCGTCGAGAGTAGGACCGGCACCATTATCGGCGTTCTCCACGAAAGCCTTAACGAGGGTCTTATCGTAAGCTACCACACCACTGTTTCCACCATCTGTATAAGGGTCGTACTGCTTGGCATTGCCTTCAAGAGTATCAATGTCGACAGCATTCACGCAATCTACCATTTTGAGATTGAAGCCCTTGTACTTCTTTTCCGTAGCATAGTTTTTCCATTGCAGAGTCTTATACGTGCCCGCATCTTTCCACTTAGGATAGTCGATGGTATAAGAGATAGCGCTCATGTCGCACTTTTCCTCATAAATATTAGCGAGATAACCAGGCCCAACGAGGTAGTGAGCACCCACGTTGGTGTAGTCACAGTTGACAACATGTATCTTTCCCTTACGCACACGAGGCGTACGTTCCATGCAGCCTTCGTCGAACCAACAATAGGCTATTGTCGTGTTGAGATGGCCTACGTCCTCTGTATTCTTGTCACCAGAGCCTATAAGCAACGGGAAACGGTGGTCGTTGGCTCCGCCTTTACCATCAGCCCACGGCTCAATGAGATATCTGAAGCGACACCAAGTAATAGAGACGTTGTCCGTACCAGTCTTCAAGTCAAGGCAACCGTCAACGCCATCCTGGAAGTTGCAGTGGTCTACCCACACGTTCTGGCAAGTGACGAGTTGCATACAGTCGGCTGAAGAGTTATCGAAAGCACCCGCGCCCTGCATGTCAAGGTTGCGGAAGATGAGGTTGTTGCTCTCTTTGACGTAGAAACAGCCTGACGAATCCTGGTCGGCAGTGTGTACATAGTTGTACAACTTTGTACCAGGCATACCGTAGATGGTGATGTTTGAGACTCCGCCAACGAACAATTTCTCTGGAAAATAGATGTCGTTGTCGATGATAATGGTCTTGTTGGTCGTGCCACGGCGCAGCTCCGACTTCAGAGCGTCGTAAGTCTGGACGTGAACAATATTGTTGGTTGCGTCGCCTGTCGTGCCCGTTCCTTCCATGCACCAGCCTATTGGCTTGTTGGCATCGTAGGGAGAAAGACCGTTGTTTTGTGCTATTGACGGGTTTGCGAACAAAAGACATGCAAGTCCGAGGAGAATGCTGTGCTTCATGTTTTTGGTAATTACTCTTTATCTAATCATTACCTTTTGGGTCTTGACGGTGCCGTCGCTCATCTTGTTGACGATGATGTTAAGGCCACGCTGCGGCTCAGAAAGGAGAGCGCCGGAGATGCTGTAAACCTTAGTAGAAACGATGCTTGCAGCCTCGTCAGTAACACCTTCGATTGCTGTTGTAGGTGCGCTTCCGTACTTGATATCGAGTGTAGGACCAGCACCAGTGTTGGCATCGGTGACTGCGTCATAAACCTTGTCGGCATCATACGGAGTGAACGGCTGAGCGTATTCTTTGTACGGCTCGAACTGAGTCTCACTTCCGCTCTTCAGGTTAATGTCCTTAACACCGAGGTTGCCGACGAGCATCAAGTTGTAAGGCTTGCCGTTGGCGTAGCCCTTAGCATACTTCTTCTGAGCCGCTGAGCTGTGGAAGTCGTTGTGGTCGGCGTAGATATTGGCGTAAACACCGTAGCCGATGCAGTATGAGAAGTCGTCACCACCATAGAGGCAGTTGGCGACATGCACCTTACCATAGCGTACACGAGGGTTGCGCTCGTGGCAGCCGGCATCCCACCAGCAGCTTACGAAAGTAGTGCGGAGCTTGCCCTTATCGCTACTCGAGTTGTCGCTTGCACCGATGAGGTTCGTATTTCTGTGGTCCTTGGCACCACCAGAGCCGCCACTCATAGGAGCGATGAGATAACGGAAGCGTGTCCATGTGACGCTAATCTTATCGGCGGCGTTCGTGATATCGAGGTTGCCGTCAATACCGTCCTGTACATCACAGTGGTCAACCCAAAGATTTGTAGCGCCTGCAACATGCAACGGGTCAGTTCCGTCACGGTCGTATGCGCCAGCTCCCTTCAACGTAAGGTTGCGGATTATGATGTTCTGGTTCTTTATATTGAATATACCAGCGTCGCCGGATGTACGGTGCTCCAGGTTCTGAATTGTTGCACCAGGGAGACCGTAGATAGTTGTATTGCTACCAATGGTAACCGAAGCGTCAACATTGATTGTACCGTCGATGTACAGCGTGTAGCCACCAGCCTTTGCATACTTGTTGAGGTCAGACTCGTTGGAAACGAGAACCGGGTTCTTGTCACCACTTCCTGTCGTCTCATAACCCCAACCAAGAGGCTTATTGGCATCGTATGCGCTCAGACCGGACATACCGGTATTGCCACCTTGGTCACCGCCGGTATCGCCGCCGGTATCGCCGCCGGTATCACCACCTTTGTCATCATCGCCGGTACCGCCACCTTGGTCACCGCCTTGGTCGCCACCCCCGGCAGCTGTAGCGCTGGAAATGATAGCGTATAGGTTCAGTCCGGACTTTGCGCTATAGATATATATTGTGGTAGCACTACCGGAATAGTTGAACGTGTACTTAGCGATAGAAGTACCAACAGAAGCCGTTGAAACGACATTGTCGAAGCTTCCGGTAGCGAAGTTCATAGTACGAGTGTCAGTACTGTTCGACGAGATGGCATAAACAGTAATCTCACTGTTGCCGCTGACGTTGAAACTGACGTAGCGGGAGTCAGACTTACCGGAGCCACCGAGCTTCATACGCTGTGTGAAGCTGTAGCTGTCGATTTTCTTTGCACTCTTGTCGATGGTGACAGGAGCATCAGACGATGCGGCAACCGTCAAGCCGTCCTTCGTCTTTGTAGATGAAATGACCTCCGCAGTCCAGTCGGAGAAATTCCATGTAGTTTGCGCATTGGCAGTGAATGTGCACAGTGCAGCAAGAATAAAGGTAGTTAATTTCTTCATGATTTTTGTATGTAGGTTTATTATATTCGTCGTTTTGTCTTTGGGGAACATCTAAAATCTGTTTGCTTTGGGGTGCAACCCGTAATTCTCTGTAGACTGCCTTCAATTTGCAAAAATACGTTTTATTTACTTCTGTACAAACATGTTGCGTATAAAAAGCAACGCAAACGTTTACGAAACTCCATCCAACAAAGCAACGATATGAAGGATAAATAATTACGTCAGTTAACATAATATACATGTTTTAGATACTGCCGGATTTGCATGATATAAATTCGACGTGTCAGGATTTTTCCTTTTCGGTTTGCATTGATTTCGTCTCCGCAACTAATTGATTGTCAATGCCGCCGCAAAAGGGCATCTTTGGGCTTCCAAAAGCTAAGGTCTTAGGCGGTGAAAGATGAGCTTTCGCGTTGCAAAAGCTGACCTTTTGCGAGCTCATTCGGCACCTCTTGCAAGACTGTAAAGAAAAAACAAAAACACGTAATCATAAAAACGACAAAGCCACCTACAGTAAAATCGCATACTGTGGGTGGCTTTGTCGTTTGGATTATTTCAGATAATCTAAATAAATATTGGTTGTTTGAGTTTTGATTATATAATATTTTTATTTCCTGTCATCCCTGTTTGATTGTCGCTGACGATTAAGAATATCTCAGCAACTGTCCCTTGCGGACAACGGTGAAGCGTCCGAAGTGGTTCAGGCGGCAAAGCGTCTCAATGCTGACGCCCAGCTTTCCGGCTACACTCTCAAGTGTTTCACCACCCTCAACCTTGTAGTAACGCATCTGAACGCCCGTCGACGAAGTCTCGTTCTCTCTTGCCTGACGACGCGGCTGCTCTTGTTGAGCCTCTGTTCTTGTACCACGGTGGATTGTTCCGTCGCCCTGTATGTTAGCCTTTGAGTAGCCAAGGCTTGCTGCCTTACCACGTGCTGCGGTTGCCTGGGCCGACTCTCTCTCGATTGTACTTCCACGATAGGTGTAGAAATCTCCTGTTACATCCTGGTGAGGGAAGTCGAACATAAGCGCCGGGTTCAGCGCAACGCCGCAAAGACGTGTCTCGAAGTGAAGATGAGAACCTGTTGAACGGCCGGTGTTGCCGCCAAGTCCGATAGGCTGACCTGCACGAACATACTGGTTTTCACGCACGAGCTGGCGTGAGAGGTGACCATATATCGTTTCAAGACCATTGTTATGACGGATTACGATGTAGTTGCCGTAGCCGCTAGCCTCGTACCTTACGACACGAACCTTGCCTGAGAAAGCAGCGCGGATAGTATCGCCGATGTAGACTTTGATGTCAAGTCCACGGTGCCAACGACCCCAACGGCGTCCGTAGTTGCTTGTGATGACACGACTAGGAGTAGGCATGCAGAACCCGCGGAGGTCAATGCGATATTCGTCCGGCATTGCTGTAACCTGATGTGCATAGCGGTTGTCCCATGTAGGATAAAGGTCTGAAGCTGGATTTGCCATATCCTCGCGGTGGCGAAGGTTCTCGAAAACGATGGTATCGGCAGCCGCACTACGTCGGTCGACAGGTGCCTGGCGCGCCAGAAGGTCCTGGGCTGATGCCGGAATGACAGCAAACGCCGCTAATGATGCTACAACAAGGGTTCTTATTTTCTTTCCTATCATAATTGTCTTATTTAAAAACTAGTATGTTTTGGTTGCGTTGACAACGACAACGACGTTGTCTCTACAATGCCAAAGAACAGATGTTGAGCAATACAAAAGACCACCATTTGTTATTTGGACATCGCAAAGTTACTAATAAAATTACAAAATCGTTACGCGGTTAACAGTTTTTATTGTAGATTTAACACAATTGGAAAGCTTTAATTTCAATTGTGATACCTTTGGGAATAATAGTTTCAGGTGGTTTTGACTTGCTTTATGTCAAGAAATTGCTGCCCAATTTATATTAACGTTCCTTAACTCCGAGAGTCTGTCCCACAACATTTGGTAGGTTGTGGACGAACACGTCGGGTCGTCGTCAATGATTTTTTGAGCCTCATCGCGTGCCAACTGGACGATTTGTCCGTCGCGGGCGATGTCGGCAATCTTCAAGTCGAAGGCTATTCCACTTTGCTGTGTGCCCTCCAAATCGCCTGGTCCACGAAGCTTGAGGTCGGCCTCCGCAATCTGGAAACCATCGTTGGTGTCACACATTATATCTATGCGGCGACTCGTTTCCTTGGTCAGTTTCCGCGTCGTTACAAGGATACAGAAGCTCTGGTCGGCACCACGACCGACACGTCCGCGAAGCTGGTGGAGCTGACTGAGACCGAAACGCTGGGCATCGAGGATAACCATCACGGAGGCGTTGGGGACGTTGACACCCACCTCAATCACCGTTGTGGCAACGAGAATCTGCGTCTCGCCCTTGACAAACTTCTCCATCTCGGCTTCCTTCTCCTTGTCCTTCATCTTCCCGTGTATCTTGCTGAGCTTGAATTCCGGGAACACTTGCAGCAGTCCCTCATAGCCTTCTTCGAGGTTCTTAAGGTCTATCTTCTCGCTATCCTTTATAAGCGGATACACGATATAGACCTGCCTGCCTTTGTGGATTTGGTTTCGTATGCCCTGATAGAGACTCGTCATCTGGTCGTCGTACTTGTGTATGGTGACGATAGGCTTGCGGCCGGGTGGCAGTTCGTCGATAACACTGACGTCAAGGTCGCCGTATATGGTCATGGCAAGTGTGCGGGGGATAGGCGTGGCGGTCATTACGAGAATGTGAGGAGGGTTCTTGCTCTTCGTCCAAAGGCGTGCGCGCTGAGCCACTCCGAAGCGATGCTGCTCGTCAATGACGGCAAGTCCGAGGCTGCGGAACTGCACATTGTCTTCGATTATGGCGTGTGTGCCGACGAGAATGTTGATGTCCCCCGATATGAGACCTTCGAGGACAGCCTTGCGGCGCTTCCCCTTGACGATGCCCGTGAGCAATTCCACACGGATGTGCATTCCTTTGAGGAAGTCACGGATAGTCTGTAGGTGCTGCTCGGCGAGTATTTCCGTTGGTGCCATGATGCAAGCCTGATAGTCGTTGTCGATAGCTATCAGCATTGACATGAGCGCCACGAGCGTCTTGCCGGAGCCTACGTCGCCCTGCAGCAGACGGTTCATCTGACGTCCCGAACACATATCCGCACGTATCTCATGCATGACTCGTTTCTGCGCTCCTGTAAGTTCAAACGGCATATTGTGGCTGTAGAACCAGTTGAACTGTGCCCCGACATGCTTGAACACATAGCCGCGGTACTTGCGGCGATGGTCGCTGGCGTACCGAAGGATGTTAAGCTGGACGTAAAAGAGCTCCTCGAACTTCAGACGGAAGCTCGCACGGGTCGAGTCTTCGATAGTCTTGGGGTAGTGAATCTTGCGCATCGCGTCGTCACGGTTCATCAGACGCAGACGCTTGGTGATGAAGCCGGGCAGCGTTTCGCGCAGCGGAGTGACCAACTTCGAGAGCAACGTCTTTGTCAGTTTTTCCATTGTGCGTGACGTAAGCCCAGCCTTCTTCATCTTCTCCGTAGTGGAATAGTACGGCTGCATGCCCATTTCGTTGAGCTCTATCTTATCCGCCTCGTCCATTTCGGGGTGCGAAAACTGTATGCGACCGTTGAAAACGCTGGGCTTTCCGAACAATACGTAACGCTTACGGGGCGCCAGACTGCTCTTGACATACTTCACATTGTTGAACCATACAAGCTCGCAGACTGCCGTTCCGTCGCTGAACCGTGCCACAAGACGCTTGCGGCGTGGACTCAGAACTGTCTCGTCGAAACTCAATATCTCACCGCAAACTTGTATGAAGGGCATGTCCGGGGTTACCTCAGCAATGGTATAGACCTTGCTTCTGTCCACATATTTATATGGATAGTACTCGAGCAGGTCGCCGAAGGTGTTTATGCCAAGTTCCCTGCTTAGTATTTCCTTCCGCCGCGGGCCCACTCCCGGAAGATACATTATGTCCTGTTGGAGTATGTCGGTCATTCTTTCTCGACCATTGCCTTCGCTATTATGAGGTCGAATGGTGTGGTTATCTTTATGTTTTCACGGTTTCCGTCGACGATGGAGACGTGGCATCCGAGGCTTTCAACTACACTGGCGTCGTCGGTAAACTGCTCTCTGTAAGGCTGACTGAAAGCCTGCCGTGCGAGATTGATGTCGAATATCTGCGGCGTTTGTACCTCACGGAACATGCTGCGGTCAACGTTGCTGCCGCCACCGCGCGGGTCTATGAAGCGAAGAGTACTCGTAACTGGCATCACAGGTATAGCGGCATAGTCCTCTTCGGCTGCCTCGATACAGCGGCGGACGGTTTCTGCCGACACGAACGGACGCACGCCGTCGTGGAAACCTACGAGACCTTCCTCCTCGTCGGGTATCATGGCGAGTCCGTTGCGGGACGATTCGAAACGCGTCTTGCCACCGTCAGCAACCTGATGATCAATGCTGAAATCGTATTTTTGACACAGTTCACGCCAGTAATCCTGCTGTTCCTTTGGCAGGACGACGATAAGTTTCATGTCGGACTCAGCCTTATGAAGTTGCTCAAGGGTGTGCATCAGAATGGGTTTGCCGTCGAGAAGCATGAACTGCTTTGGTATATCCGAGCCCATCCGCGTGCCTTTTCCGCCGGCAACGACAATCATATAATTGCTCATTTGCGTGATTCCATTAAGTGAGTGTACTGCATCTTTGTCTGCAAAGCTTTCGCCTTCTCTTCGCCAACGAACATTGACAGAATCTTATAGGCATACGGTAGCGTTGCACAAGGGCCTTCTCCGGTTATGACATTGCCGTCAACGGTGTACAGTTCGCCCGTGTATTCAGCGCCCGTCAAGTATTTCTGGAAGCCCGGCGAGCATGTAGCGCGCTTTCCGTTCAGTATTCCGATAGAGCCGAATACCATCGGTGCGGCGCAGATAGCTGCCACGAGCTTACCGCTTTCGTACTGTCTGCGCATGGCGTGGCGCACTCCGTCGTGGGCGTTGAGGTTGGTACTGCCCGGCATTCCGCCAGGTATCATCAACAAATCGGCGTCAGAGAAGTCGCCGCCTTCAAATGTCATATCAGCCTGTATAGTAATGCCATGCGACGTCTGAACTCTCAGCGAGCCTGTTACGCTTACGGTCTTGACGTCCAATCCGCCACGGCGGAGGATGTCAACCGGTGCCAGTCCTTCTATCTCTTCGAAGCCGTTGGCAAGGAATTCATAAACTTTTGCCATATTATTTTTATTCCTTTTATTTTGTATTGTCCTTTATTTGCATTAATTTTGCACAAATCATTTCATTCGCAAAGATACGGAAAATAGTTTATATTCTGTCATTTTGAGTAAAAAAGATTATTAAATAGCACGGAGAAATGAACTCGGATAAGTTACAGTTTGCCATTTTCGGCAATGAATATTCTTCCCACGGACTGTGCGTCGTTAAGGATGTGCTGGCAGCTTTGAAACGTCATGGCGCTGAAGTCGTCATCGACCGCCAGTACTACGACTACCTCTTCGGTACCGGTATGGCCGATATCGACAGCTGTGGCGTGTTCGACGGGTCCGACTTCAGTGCCGACTACGCCATCTCAATGGGTGGTGACGGTACCTTTCTGCGTGCTGCAAGCCGTGTCGGAGTGAAGGGAATTCCTATCGTTGGCATAAACCTTGGACATCTGGGGTTCCTCGCCGACATTGCGCCCGACGAGGCAGGCGACACCATTGACGCTATCTACCGTGGCGAATACCGTTTCGTTGAGCGCTCAGTCGTCGAGGCTGTCGTCTCCGACGGAGAGATTTCCGGTTGCCCTTATGCGTTGAACGAGGTGGCGGTGCTGAAGCGTGACATGGCATCGATGATTTCCGTGCGCACGACTATTGGCGGAGAGTATCTCACAACGTACAAGGCCGACGGATTAATCGTGTCCACTCCGACGGGCAGTACTGCTTATTCTCTCTCGAACGGAGGACCTATCATCGCTCCGTCGACAGACGTTCTGTGCCTGACTCCCGTTGCCCCGCATTCGCTCAGCGCACGTCCGATAGTCATCGGAGATGATAAGGAAATAGAACTCGAAGTGTGCAGCCGCTCGCACAACTTCCTTATAGCTATTGACGGACGCTCGGAGAAACTTCACGAGGGCACAATCGTTACTATAAGGAAGGCTCCTTTCACGATTCATATACTCAAACGCCTTGGCAAGCAGTACCTTAAGAACCTGCGCGAGAAGATGAGCTGGGGTGCGACCAATACCAAATAAGATAGATGAACTACATAAAGGAATGGCTGAAAGTGCCCGATACGAAGTACACTGCCGGTGAGATTTTCCGCTGGTTGTGGCGTGCTTGGCGTGGCAACAGGCTTCAGGCAGTCCTCAATGCAGTGATTGGCTTGCTGTCGGTGGTCGTCTCGCTTGCGTCAGTATGGGCTGTCCAGCATGCCATTGACGTAGCATCGCATGCCGTAGAGGGCAACATCTTCGCTGCAGTGGGGCTCATGGGCGGGCTCATACTTTGCGACTTCGCCCTCAACATTTCGAGTATATGGGTGCAGAACCTGCTCGGTATCAAGGCACAAAACCGCATGCAGCAGCGCATACTCGACCGATTGCTTCATGCCGAGTGGCGTGGCAAGGAGTCGCGGCACTCTGGTGACGTTCTGAACCGTCTCGAAATAGATGTCAGCAACGTCGTTACGTTCCTCACCCAGACAATTCCAAGTTCGCTTTCTACGCTCGCCATGTTCATCGGAGCGTTCGTTTACCTTTGTTCAATGGACTGGCGGCTTGCGCTTATCATAACATTCATGATACCGTTGTTCGTCATCGTCAGTAAGGTTTACGTCAGGCAGATGCGCAAACTGACACGTGAGGTGCGCGACCAGGACTCCAAAGTGCAGAGTGTTCTGCAAGAAACGGTGCAGCACCGCATGCTTATCAAGACCTTGGAAAGCGACGAGGACGCGGTAAACAAGCTCGAAGGCACACAGAGCGTACTTCGTCACAAAGTCGTTAAGCGCACGATGTTCTCGGTATTCAGCAACCTTATGCTCAACTTCGGTTTCGCATTCGGTTACCTTGTAGCATTTCTGTGGGCGGCAGTGCAGATGTCCAAGCGTCTGTTGACATTCGGACAGATGACAGCTTATCTGCAACTCGTCAACCGCATTCAAGGTCCTGCACGCCAGCTGACGCGCCTTGTGCCGGCGTTCGTAAGCGTCTTCACGGCTGCCGAACGCTTGATGGAACTCGAGGAAGACCCACTTGAGCAGCAGGGCGATTCTATTGAGCTCGCGGCACCTGTCGGAATACGCTTCAAGAATGTAAGTTACGCATACGATGATGGCGAAGGCGATGTTATCAAAAACCTCACTTTCGATTTTCCCCCACGCTCTTGCACAGCCATTCTTGGTGAGACGGGAGCCGGAAAGACGACACTCGTGAGAATGATACTCGCCTTGCTGCATCCAAGGAAGGGCTCTGTTGAAATCTATAACAGTAAAGAAAGTTATGTCATGAGTCCTCTCCTCCGTGCCAACCTCGTATATGTTCCGCAGGGGAACACGCTTCTTAGCGGTACTATTGGCGAGAACCTGCGGCTTGGAAAGGTTGAGGCAACCGACGAGGAGATGAAGGAAGCCTTGCACATGGCATGTGCCGACTTCGTCAATGACCTGCCCGACGGACTTGACACACAATGTGCCGAGCAGGGCGGAGGTCTCTCCGAGGGACAGGCGCAGCGCATCAGCATCGCACGTGCGTTACTCCGCGACCGCTCCGTCATGCTTTTCGACGAGGCGACGTCGGCACTTGACCTCGATACGGAGCGTGAACTTCTCGGCAACTTACTGACGAAGCACGACAAGACGATTATATTCATCACTCACAGACCTGCCGTTGTCGACTATTGCGACCAAACGCTCAGGATAGAGAAGATTTGAGTTCCTGTCCTTGCGGGATGGGTGCAAAGTCTTGAACAGCACGCAAATGATTTTCTTTAAATAAAACTTGCTATTCTAAAGAAATTCGATTAATTTTGCATCATGAGTGATAAGATGAAAGAGAAAATAGGCGATTAGTTGCTTGACATAGCCAAAATCTATTTACGGTGGTAGCTTTGTCATCCGTATTTCAAGGATTAGCGCAACCGATAGCTGGTATTTTATAACCAATCAAGAGCATGATGAAAAGCATGAAGAAGCTACTATTTCTTGCGCTGATGATGCTGTCGCTGACAGCCGGCGCACAAACCGATACACTCGACGCAAAGTACGGTGCCAACTTACTGAAGGCAGGAACAACAGCCCCCGACTTCCATTTGTACACCGCGGACCATAAAGAGCTGTCGCTTTCCGACTACAAAGGCTCGTATGTCGTGCTCGATTTCTGGGCCTCGTGGTGCCCGGATTGCCGCAAGGACATTCCCGGGATGAAGCGTCTCTTCGATGAGTTCAAGGACCAGAACGTCAATTTCGTGGGCATATCGTTCGATACCGACCGTGACGCTTGGGTAAATTGCTACTGGGATACGTACAAGATGCACTGGACGCAAGTGAGCGAATTGAAGAAGTGGAAACACGGAACGACTATCGACAAGTTGTATCATGTCGACTGGATACCAACGATGTATCTTATTAATCCGGAAGGAAAGGTAGTCCTCGGAACAGTCGATATCAATCGCTTGCGCGACAGCTTGCAGAGCCTTTCATCGCCGACACTTACCACGGAGCAGATTGACACGCTTTATCCAGGTGGCAAGAACGCCTTCGGTATCTTCATGGACGCAAACCGCTTCTATCCCCCACTGGCAAAGAAGTACAAGGCTGAGGGGCGCGTTGTTTGCCGTTTCAACGTCGAATTCAACGGAAAGGTGAATGGTGCCTCAGCAATCAGACTTGAGGACTTCCGCATCGGAAACACGAAGAAGTTCAATAAGCTTACTCCTGTACGCCAACAGTACGTCAGGAATAAGATAATCAGCGAACTGGAGGCTGAGGCTGAGCGCGAGATAAACCGTATGCCGAACTGGGAACCGGCTTATCGCAACGGCAAACCATCGCAGGTTCAGTATTTCATGCCAATAGAATTCCGCCTTAAGAAGTAATCTTTAAAGGCTAAAACATACCATATCAGTAATCGGGGCATGCAGGATCGTATCGCAATCTTGCATGCTCCGATTTCCTTTTCTACCCGCAACAGCCTCAAGCATAAGCCACTTTTACTTTACATCGCTTTGGTCTTTCTTCACCTTATCACACTATTTAATGTATTATTACTACTCACTGGCATTCATAAACTTTATGCTGATGGCTTCGTTTAGCAATTGTCATACCTCATCTTTGAGTTATCGGAAAACTGAAGATACATACACAAAAAACAGGAGCCCAAGGACTAATGAATGTCCTTAGGGCTCCTGTCGTTTTAAATCTATTTGAGGTTTTGCTGATTTAATCAGTGAAGCCGGTGTAACGCTGACCGTGTACGTGGTAGGTCAGACCGTTCGAATCGTCAGAGAACTTAATCTTGAAGTCGATACTGTCGTTAGGCGCACCATGACGGTTCTTGGCTGCATTGGCAAGTATCTTTCCGTCGGTGACGGTAGCATTGCCGGTGCCTGCTGCAGCGTAAGGTACGTTGTCGGCAGCAAATTCCTTTGCGCTGTGGTTCACATTGACCTTGAAGGCGAAGTTCCAGAAGTTGCCGTTGTCGCTGCTGAGGAACATCTCAGTGTCGTTATTGGCTGCCGTGTTGTACGTTGAGATAGTTATCTGACCGAGACCGTATGGGTCTTCTAATAGCGTATTGCCCAAAGAGTCAACAGCATCAACGTTGACGACCCACTGGCCGTCCATATCCTCAAGGTCCGTGCCTCCCGGATCAACATCGCTGTCATCGCAGCTTGCAAAGGTGAATGCCATTGCGAGTGCGGCAAATGCCATGAAAATATATTTCTTCATAATCTGTTTCGTTTATTATAATTGTAAAATTACGTGGAACACAAGTGAACCGGCGTATGTCAAATCATACGTGATAGTCTTTGCTGCAGGGTCGTAGACGCCGTTCTCGAACGCATTATAGCTGTCACCCCAGCCAGCAACGTTACCGCCACCGGTAATTTCAACTGAGTTGTCGGCATTCACCCTGAGAAAGCCCGGCATGCTGTAGTCAGAGCCATAGCCTTGGCGCTGCTCGTAGTAGCCGCCCATCAGGTCCTCAACCCAGTAGTTGCCGTTGCCGTCGGTGACTACAGGAATAGTGAAGCCACTGTAGTTGACCACTGCGCCCGAACTGCTGTTGGTACGCTTTGAGCCAGTTGCCAATGTTGCCGCAATATAGTTTCCTACATAAACGGTACGAGTGACAGAACTTGAATAGCCGTCGTCGTTCGTTGCTGAATAAGTCACGGAGTATGGCCCCAGCACAGATGTGTTGACGTTGCTCGTCATCTTGACGCGGTCGCTGACATCCTCTCCGTTGATGGTAGCAGTGAATCCCTGGTCGACATAGTTGCTGCCTAGCGGTGTAGATACTACATCGTCACCGACAAGGGCAAGGTCGACGTAATATGTTATCTGCGAGTCGGTCTTCTCGTCGTCGCCGCATGAGGTGACACCGAGAGTTAGCAGTGCCGCCATCATGCCAAATATAATTGATTTCTTCATATTCGTCAAATTCTTAAGTTTGAATTATCAGTCCTTTGAATTTACTTCTTGTCCCACCAGACAGGTGTCGAGATGTTGACAGCAGCAGGAGTATTAGGGTTGTACTGAGCTGCATCATACGGGAACCACTGGCGTTTCGGGAAGTTGCCTACGCCGAGTGCATCGACCGACGGAGAGATAAGCTCGCCTGCGGTGTATATTGTCGGGTCGGCGTGTACCTGCTGTGCGTTCAGTCCGGAGTAAGCCGGAACGTCGGTACGGCGCTGCTCGCTCCATGCCTCCATGTGGTCCATGTAGAACAAAGCCACCCACTTCTGCATGTAGATGAGGTTCAGCTTCTCGGCTGTTGTACCCGTCCATGCCACTGCGCCACCGTTGCCATAGAGCGAAGAAGAACCTGAGAGGCCGCGTGCGCTGTAGTCGGCGTCGATACCGGCTTCGTAAGCCTGCTTGGCAGCTGCGTCATTGTCATTGAAGCGGAGCTGTACCTCTGCGATGAGGAACTGCAACTCAGCCTGCGTGAAGAAGTAAACCGGCTTCGTTGGATAGTAGTTGAGCTCACTGAGGTTGTTGTTAACGATGTCGGGGAAGCTGTACTTCGATGCTGGAAGACAACCCGTCACCTGACCGTTGGCTGCTGCTGGCTTGAACGCCCAGTTGAGACGGGCATTATCGCCGGTAGCCTTCAGATAGCTGACTATAGCGTATCCGGCAGCGTGGTTGGTGGTATTCTGGTTCTGATAGTTCGTCGAATACCATGGGTTACGGCGGTCGTTCTCGTCGGCATAGTTATCAAACTTGATGTCACCGGTGAAGAATTTGTTCTCGGCAACAAGCTGCCGGACCTTTGCTGTGTAGCTTGCAGCATCAACACCGGCGTCGATGAAGCGAAGATACATACGCAGGCGAAGTGCATTGGCAAAGCCTTTCCACTGCGAGAGGCTCTTCGAGTTCACCATATCGGTAACTGTTATGCTTGAGCCGTCAATGGCATTCTCTGTCGAGTCGAGTTCGTTCAGCACTGAAGTGTAAACGGTCTGACCGTCATCCCAGCGTGGGTTAGGAGTAGAACCACCCTGTAGTGCCTCTGAGTAAGGCACCTGGTCCCAGTTGTCGACAGCCAGCTGATAGATGAAAGCACGCAGCGTAGTAGCGGCAAACTTGTCGGCACCTGTTGTCGTAGAGCTGTTCAGAACCTCATTGAGATCGGCGAGAGCTCCGGAGAACATCTGCGCGTAGGCACGGTCGAGGATATCGTCAGACTGCGTGTACTGATACCTGACGATTTTGCCGTACTGCTCCGATTGCGGCAACTGGTCGTAGTACTGTACGAAGAAGCCGGCAGAGTTGTACAGACCGTCACCGACGACGGTTGCCAGGGCGTTCTCGGCGGCAGGCATCACATATGTAGGATCCATCGACGTCGGGTTGTTAGGGTCGTCGTTGACATCCAGGCTGCAACTGCTCAGCGTGAGTGCCGTCGCAGCCAATGTATATAATAATATCTTTTTCATATCTTACCTTGTCTAATTAGAATTTAACCTGAACGTTGAAACCGAAGTTACGTGATGAAGGGTTAGCAGAGAACTCTCCGTAGTTTCCTTCAAGATCATTACCGAACGTTGTCGACTCTGGGTCGATGAAGCTGTTGTCGCTAGGTGTCCAACAGAGCAGGTTCGTACCGAAAACTGACAGACGTACGCCTGTGAGGAAAGTCTTGGCGAGCCAGCGCTTAGGCAAATCCCATGAGAGGGTTACGTTACGCAGCTTGACAAAGCTCTTGCTGATGAGCCATGCGCGGTTCAGCTCTGAGCCACCGGCGTTCCAGTAGTCGTCGATGTCGGCCTGTGCGATAGGCGTGGTGTTCTCCACATAGGTGACAGAACCATCTTCGCCGGTCACTGCATTCACAGAGTTAGGAACGATGAAGGTGTGACGCTGGTTGTAAGCAGTTTGTATTGCGTTACCCGTGAAGTAGTTGATGCTCTTTGTACGAGAGTACATCAGACCACCCTGACGAATATCGAACACGAAGTTCAACGAAAAGTCCTTGTAGCGAAGGGTCGTGTTGATACCGAGAGTGTACTTGTTGTTCATGTCGCCAACAATCTGCTGCGTGCTCTTGGCAACTGGCAGACCGGTCTCGGCATTGACGACGATGTGGCCCTCTGGGTCGGTCTCCGGAACTTCAGCAAGGAATGTACCGAGCGGCTGTCCGACAGTAGCGGTCAGCGATGGCTCACTAGTGACGCCGTAGATGGTAGATGTTCCACCAAGAGATGCAGGCAGGCTGATGACCTTAGAGCGGTTAAGAGTCCAGTTGAAGGCAGTTGTCCACTCGAAATCCTTCGTTACTATTGGCTTCACGGTGAGCAAAGTCTCGATACCGCGGTTGCGAATCTTACCGAGGTTCATGACCTGATAGTTGTAACCAGATGCCGGGTCAGAAGGCAGAGTGAATATCTGCTTGTTGGAAACTTTGTTGTAATACTCGAAGTCAAGGTTGATGCGGTTGTGGAAGAAAGCCACGTTGAAACCGACATCGAACTCTGTTGAAATCTCAGGCTGCAAGCTTGAGCTACCGAGAGTGTTGCCAAGGCTGTAGGCGTTGACACCGTTCAGAGGGAATACAACCTTACCCCAGCCTGATGCGTCAGAAGAAGCCTGCACGTAGTATGGGTTAATCATATAGACGTCGGCATCGTTACCGGTCTGTCCCCAAGATATACGGAACTTACCATAGTCGAACCATTTCTTTGTGTCCTGATTGAAAAGTTCTGAAAAAACGAAGCTGCCCTGCAAGCCAGGATAGAAGAATGAGCGGTTGTCCTTTGGAAGAGTAGACGACCAGTCGTTACGTCCGGTGAACGTAAGGAATATCATGTCGTCCCAACCCAAGTCAATCTGACCATACAAACCGTAAAGACGACGGCGTGAGTCGTAGGTGCTTACGCTTGGAGTAGACGATGAGTTGCTGATGTTGAACCACTCCGGAATGGTGAGGTTCGTAACGTTTGCTTTCAGATAATGGTACTTGCGCTCGTTGTAGTTGAGACCTACAAGACCGTTGACGTCGAGCTTATCGTTGAGGAACTTCTCATGATAGGTTACCATGAAGTCCTGGTTTATCTCACGGCGCTTCGTCGACTGCTCGGTAACGCTACCGGTATAGCTTGTGAAGTTGCCCTGCTGGCCATTGTAAGTGTCGGCGAAGAGGACATTCATATTTGGTATACCGTTAGAGTAATCGTCGCTTGTCTCGTCGAGACCGAAGCGGTATGTGGCACGGAAGTACTTCAGGAAGTCATAGTCGAACTGCAACTTACCGAACGTACGGCTTGCCTTATAGGTATTCTTGAAGTGGTCAAGAACATAGTAAGGGTTGGTGACACCGTATGGTGTATAGTAGTAACCAGGTGTGTTGAACGGGTCGTTGAGGTCCTTCAAGTCCTGGAAAGAGATGTCGCGCGGGGTCTGATAGATATCGTTACTCATATTAAGACCCTGACCGGTCTGTGAGAACTTGTTGCGCTGACTGGAGTAGTTGACATCGGCTGTGACGGTCAAATCCTTAATCTTATAGTCGCCACGGAACGAGAAAGTGTACTTGTCGTATGTGTCGGCACTTGTCGGAAGGATACCGTCATCGTCAATCTGCGACAGGCTGATGAAGTAGCTACCGTTTTCATTGGCGCTGTTCAGCGAGAGACTGTTGTTGTAACGGACACCGGTATCGAAGAAATCGCGCACGTTGTCCTTGATTGCACGGTAGGTCTTAAACTTCTGCGAGTTGTTGTATGTACGGCCCCAAAGCAGTGTCGAGTTATCGAAAGCCGGACCCCAAGAACCGTTCTCATCATCGGTCTTGTGGGCATCCCAACCCTGTCCGAACTGGTTCTGCATCTGTGGAAGGCGTCCGACGACTGACCACTGCACGCCACCGTTGTACTCAATACCGAGTCCCTTGGCGTGTTTCTTACCGCTCTTGGTTGTAATCATTACAACGCCATTGGCGGCACGGCTACCATAAAGGGCTGTTGCGGCTGCACTCTTCAGCACTGTCATACTCTCGACGTCATCAGGGTTGATGGCGCTGGCACCGTTACCGAAGTCGTAACCGGAGTTAAGACCGTCGGAACTATAGGTCGTACTGTTGTTCATAGGCACACCGTCGATGACGAACAGTGGCTGGTTGCTGCCGCTAAGCGACGAGTAACCACGGACGACGATGCTCTGCGAAGCACCCGGGTCGCCTGATGTCTGGTTGACCTGCACGCCAGCAACGGTACCTGAGATACTGCTTACGATATCGGAGGAACGTGCCTTCGTTATCTCGTCAGCATTGACGGTCGTTGCTGAATAACCCAGAGCCTTTGCTGAACGCTTGATACCGAGTGCCGTAACGACAACCTCATCAAGTGTGCGTGCGTCTGGATTAAGGACGATTTTCAGATTCTGGCCAATGGAAACTTCTTTCGTCTGCATACCGACATAAGACACTTTTATGGTCTTTGCGCCGGCTGGAGCGGTAAAGGAGAAGTTGCCATCAACATCTGTGACGGTGCCGACTTTAGTCCCCGATACGATAACCGAGGCACCAATGACTGGCTGACCGTCTTCGGAACTGGTGACAATACCAGAAACCTGTGTTTGGGCGAGTACCCCCCCCCCAGGCCGTCCGAAAACCTTTTGTAGGACGGCTATGGGGCGTATGAGGCCAGTACGAAGCCTATAGTGGGCCTCTGGAGAGCATAAATTCAGAAACTAATTTTTTGAATTGTAAAATTT